>OLOA01002283.1_pt1 | contig 17618 bp, 17 predicted proteins | sample 1672201 | NCBI WGS metagenome assembly OLOA01 (sample SAMEA3136658, study PRJEB25190) | human gut metagenome
CTATGATAAGAATAACATTTTCCAGTCTCTTCCGCAACCGGAATTATGACGCTAATGCACCTCCGAATAGGTAGATGGAATTATTAACACTACTTATTCTGGAGGTTTTAGTGTGAAAGAAAGTAAATCAAGCAAAAAACGTGGATTAGACACAAAAAGAAGGCTCACATAGTGAACCTATTTAATGGTATTCCCACCTAAGAAAAGAGGCGCACCTGCACATCAACAGTAAAACGGGTGGGTGCATCTGATATTGATGCCGGGATGCCTTAATAATTGAGTTAATTGTAGCACGAAAGCTTAAAGGCGTAAAACACTTTCGTTACTATTTGTGCCGCCGCTTGGCGGCGGAATGGAGATTATTATGTATGCGCCATATGCAATTGCATTTCTTTTTTCCAAATATCTGTATATTCATATCAGTACCTCTTATTCAATACCTATATGGAATCAAAAGCATGGTTTACAAATCCCCGAAGTCTTTCCAGCTCAATCTCTACAACTCTTTCATCCTGATCCAGCAATTCCTTCTTTTCTTCCATAGGCAACTTCCTTTCTCTGAACGCAAAAAAGCCCGTCCAGAATAGATTGTATTTATCTAATCTGAACGGACTCTTCCGACAGGCCTGATATCACAGACAAGAATATAGTGTTTTGTTTCACTGCTTTTCCTAATTTTACACCCTAAAACTCATCCTACACTGTAGTTAATCCCTCTGGGTGACGGCTAGGAAAGTGTGAATTGGTGACAAGCATCCATCCCCGCTGACAAAATCAGTATTTTCAGCCTTGTTTCGCTGACAAATTTGTCACTGAAATTACAATTCTGCATGAAAAAAGCGGCAATGAAACTATCTTCATTACCGCTAAAAATGAGCGTCTCCTATAGGAATCGAACCTACAATAGAGTCTTAGGAGTTCAAGCCCCCGTTGGAAACCTATATTATTTTGAGTTAGGATAAGTCAATGAAATCATTGATTTTTCTACCCTTCCTGTAAATCCATGTCAAAATAAGAAAACTGAAAATCATCTAAGTTAAGCACCTCTCGCTGACAAATGAGTGACATTGTCACCCTGAGGGTTCAACCATTCCGTTCCTACGAATTCATATTTATGGCTACCATTCTCATTTAGCAATGCAGTAATGATAACACTGTTTTCTTATTAGATTACTTATATTATAACGTGTGCGAGGCCGGATGTCGATTGTTTTTTGACCATTATTAGCATATAATCCATAATCAATTTTTTCGCAACAGTTCGATCAACTCTCCTAAGTTTGATCCAATCTTTTCTAATAATTGGTCACTAGGAGCAAATCCCCTTGCTCGTTCTATTGCTAAATCTACATTGGGCAAATAATATTTTTCAAAAACTTTTGCTTGAATTGCTTTTCTCTCTCCAGTTTTCTCATACAACAAATTGCTAACAAAAGTGTTTTTCTTCTCATCTGTCTCATTCCGAAGAATATCTTCTAAAAATTCAGCATACTCGGATGCAACATCTGATACATGTAGCAATTGCCAAAATTCTATACAAGGATTTGTAATATAACACAAATAATGTTTTTCCTTGCATTTTTTCACAACGCTTTTCATTTGTTTTTCCGAATGACTACCGCAATCCCGGTCTATAACAATGCCAAATTTATCATCTTTTCCTTGATACTTACTAAGGAAATCAAGATACAGAAGATCCAGTTGTTCCTCCCTCAAAGCTGCTTTGAATTTATTGCACTCTTTTTTAGTGAGACTGGAAGGATTTTCCAAATAAGATTTTATAAACTCTGTCGAATAATTTTTTAAACGAAGCGAGTCAACGATTTTCTCAAACATCTTATTTTCTCTAAATTCAATATACTCTTCCAACAATTCTAATACATTTTCGGGGTCACTCTTGGTATCATATCTTCTCAACACCTCAATGTGCACAATTGCATTAATTCCTAGTTGCTCTCTGTATTGTTCAATAAAATGCAAATATTGCACTTCTGTCTTCGTTCCCTCGGCAGAAAGAAAAATTACACGCCTTGGCTCTACAGAATTCTCGTTGGTACGAACAAACAGTGAACTACTCCCCAAACGATAAGACAATAAACTCATTCACTATCCACCTTCCATTCGTTATCTTGAAAACATGGTATAGCTCCATATCTACCAATCAGATAGTCATTTAATATATTTTTATCAAATCTCTGTTTGTAATCACTCAATGAATATATTCTTGAACTATGATCTTTCTCACGTTCAATGAACCAAATCTCATCTTGGCGCAGTATTCTTAAATCCATCAAGTTTAAATCATGTGTTGTACAAATTAATTGACAAGAATTTTTATTTGTAATTTCAAAAAAGCGATTAATATATTCCTCGGTAAGCTTTGAATGAAAACTCCGATCAAGTTCATCAATAACAATAATTTTTCCTTTTTGACCAGATTCGTACAAAGGAATTAAATCAAACAAACGTTTTGTACCATCTGATTCATCTGAAAGTTCAAATAATTCTTCCGGATTTCCATGATCTAGCATGATTTTCTCTGCATAAAGTTCGCCATCTTCAACAGAAATTTCAAACTGATAACCTCGTATTTCGATTGTACAGTGTGTCTTATCTTGAGTCCCACTTCTCATTGTTTGCTCTAAATCATTTAAAATATTTTTTTTAACCTCATCGGGCAAAAAAGAAAAAGCTTTTTCGGCCAATTGTTTTCCCTTTTTGATTTCTTCTATTCCTGTATCAAAGGCTCTAAGCATATTAATCATAGAATCTGTATTTGATGCTGGGTTTAAGAAAAAATTATTTTTATTTCGAGCATGAGAACCAGGATATACGACAATGATATTTTTAAACCATTCATATGCAACAATAAAATCATGCAACCCAGAGTTTTCATCAATTTTCTTGTTGCCAACTTCATTCAAAAACAATTCATCTGGCTTTAAATCTTCAGCGTAAACTTCAAAACGAAGTTTGGCATTTTTATCCAATCGCAAGTCCGTTCTTATTTGATGTCCTTGGTTTCGTTCAAAAATACAGGTTTCTGTTTCTGAAGAGTCTAAACGATAAAGCCATTCAGCACAAAATTCGTGTTTCAAGTAATCTATCGCAAAACCATATGAAAAAACTGTCTTTTCGACAATAAAATCAATTTGAAAAACACCAGGCTTTTCTTTACACGCTGGATCAATGCGGAAAAAGCGATCATTGTATCGCATTGCTTCTATTCCCATTAAAGTTACTCGACGCATAAAATCTAATGCTCGCACAAAATTTGATTTACCAGAAGCATTTGCTCCAAAGAAAAAACTACTCTTTAATAAACGTTTTCCATTCACAGTAAAACAATGAGTGGCATGTCTCGTCTGTTTTCCTGCTGCCATACTAAATATCTGCTGACCTTTAAAAGAATTATAGTTTTCAACAGCAAATCTAATTAACATTGTTTACACCTCCCTATCTTTATATTAATAGTATATGTAATAAATACCACTTTTTCAATCATATTTTTATAAAATTTTAAATATTTTTAGCTGTATTTGTTTTAAAAATCACAATTCCAACCATTTCCAGTCATTTTAACATGTCTCTATCAATTACAAAATTTTTGAATGCTATCCATAAAAAAACGATACTGCACAGACTTTTCCATCTATACAATACCATCTTCCTACCTATATTATATTTTCATTGTCTTTGCCAATGATATAAGCAATGCTGTCATCTCCGGATTTCCCAACACCTTCATCAGCAGCTCTGCATCCACTCCATCCGGTACAGTAATCGTACTACTTCCTTCATCCTGCTCTTTCATCTGCGGATTGAGATTTTCCTTATTATAAAAAGCATTCTCCATAAGCTCCGCATTCTTCCTTCGGTCTTCATCAAGGATATGTCCATACACTTCGGTTACCATGTCTGCCTGAGCATGGCCGGAATCTCCCTGGACTGCTTTAATATCTCCGCCACTGAGTTTCAGCTTGTAGGTGACACTGGTATGACGCAGACTGTGAAACACTACATCTGGCAACCCCAGTTCATCTATGATTTCCTGCATTTTTGTCCTTAGATAGCTGTCTCCTATAGGAAGACCAAATGTTGTTGCCATTACCAGATTATAATCCTGATATTCATTTCCAAGCACTTCCTTTATCTCATCCTGATCTGCTTTCAGATCAATCAGACATTGTGCTACTGATTTTGGAATAAACACCTTCCTGACACTGCTGTCTGTCTTCGGTGTTTTCAGCACTCTGACCGTCCTGTTATTTTTTTTCTGGCTTGGAAATATGATGATAATTTCTTTTGAATTGAGTGCTTCTATTGCATCCTTTGATACTCTCTCTACCTGTTTATTGATGATAACATAGGCTTTGTTATCTGCAATCGCCTCTTTTGAAATATCCATATCATCCCAGGTCAGCCCCAGCACTTCCCCGATTCTGAGTGTTGCCGTAAACGCAAGGTGAAATGCTATTTTGAGCATTTTGTTATCACAGGCTTCCAATGCCTGCATAAGCATCTCTGCTGTCCAAATCTCACGCTCCTGCTTCTTTGCTTTGGGAACGGTTGCATCCACAGCCGGGTTCTTTTCCATCATATCCCACTTAACCGCCTGACGGAAACAGCTCCTTAATACCTTATGTATCTCATTTACTGTACTTTCCGTGATTGTTCCTGTACCATCCGGATTCTTTGTACTCTTTACCGCCGGCATTTTAAGAAGATCCTTATAATACATCTCCATAAAATGTGTATTGATGCTTGCAAGCTTGGTATCTCCGATTGTGGGAAGAATATAATTATTTATCAGAGCCACATTACCAGAGTAAGTGGAAACACCCCACTTGTCATGTCCATATATCTGCACATATTCTTCAATCAGTTCTTTCAATGTTACACACTTTTGAACCTCAAATTTTCCGATAGACTGCTTGTACTCAATTCTTGATCAGGTTCTTTTCTGCCATCTATAATCTCCTCCTGTTTCTCGTAAATTGCTTTCGTTTATTCTTCTCTACAGGAATTATTGTGGATAAACACAGAGTAAAAATCGTTCCCCAAACAATAGACAAAAAGTATATTCTGAATAGACTTTTTTCAATGAATCAATATATTTATAAACGGAACACTAATTTTAATCTTAATTGATCATATTGAAATTTTGTCCCGAATAATATATAATATTCAGGACAAAAGGAGGTTTTCTATGGCAAATGGTTATTCAAAACAAATTCAGCTGCGAATTCATGAATCACCTGAAGGAAGAATTTTTGTAAATTCTGATTTTGCTGATATTGCAGATACAGAAACTATCAGACGTAATCTTAATCGCCTGACAAAAGTTGGTATTCTCCGCAGAATTATAAATGGGATTTATGAAAAACCAAAATACAGTAAATTACTCGATGAATATGTAGCTGCTGATCCTGCTGCCGTTGCACAGGCATTAGCCCGCAGTTATCATTGGACCATCGCTCCATGTGGGAACACTGCCCTTAATTTACTTGGACTTTCCACTCAGGTAACAGCTGTTTGGTCCTATATTAGTGACGGACCTTATAAAACCTATGAATGGAATTCTACAAAACTTGAATTCAAACACCGAACCAATAAAGAAGTTACCGGTCTGTCCTATATGACAAGTCTGGTAATTCAAGCATTGAAAACCTTAGGGAAAAATAATGTAACCCCGGAAGTTATCCAGACTCTTTCAACAAAACTCTCTTTCTCAGAAAAACAGGCTTGTCTGAAAGAAGCAACGGAATCCACCGACTGGGTTTATGATACAATACGACAAATATGCGGAGGTAATACACTATGAGAAAAATTGCATGTCTGCCAGATGATGACCGGAGAGAACTCTTCCGAAATACCGCTGATAAAATGGGCTTAAATGATGCTATTGTAGAAAAAGACTTCTGGGTATGCTTTACTCTGGATTATTTGTTTCATCGCTGTCCTTGGAAGGACTCCATCACCTTTAAAGGTGGAACAAGCCTTTCAAAAGCGTTTAATCTGATTAGCCGTTTTTCAGAAGACATTGATTTGATCCTTGACTGGCGCGTACTGGGCTATGGAAAACTGGAACCCTGGGAAAAACGATCCAACACAAAACAGGATGCATTTAATAAAGAAGCTAATAACCGGGCTGAGATTTTTCTTGCAGAACAGTTCTGTCCCACCATAAAAAAGGAACTGTCATTAGAACTGAGGTGTGACGCTAATATTTACATAGATGAGAATGACAAACAGACTGTTATTTTCGCTTATCCAAATCTGTTCACACATCCTTCTACCCTACAGGTAATCCGTCTGGAAATCGGAGCATTAGCAGCCTGGACACCTGCTAAGCTTGCAAGCATTGAACCATATACAGCTGTATACTACCCAAAAATCTTCGAGCAAAAAAATACTGAAATTCTTACCGTTTCACCAGAGCGTACCTTTTGGGAAAAGGCAACAATTCTTCATCACGAAGCCAACAGACCAGAACATCTGGATATGCCACAACGATATTCCAGACATTACTATGACCTTTACAGAATGGCTCAGACTCCGGTAAAAGAGGCTGCTTTCTCTCACATAGACCTTCTGAAAACAGTCGTTGATTTCAAAATGAAATTTTATCCGAGAGCGTGGGCGCAGTATCAGGAAGCCGTTCCAGGCACATTAAAGCTGATTCCACCGGAATACCGCATCCCAGCCCTGTTAAATGACTACGAAGCTATGAAGGATATGTTGTATGGTGATATACCAAGCTTTGATACCATTATGAAATCGGTTCGTCAATTAGAAAACGAAATCAATTCTCTTTGACAATCCTTTATTACTCTTTTATTTAAAACAGCCCCACAAAAAAGCAGCAAATGAAAATCTTATCTGACCTTCATTTGCTGCCATCTCCTCCGAGCACCCTCAGCTCACCTTATTTCCTTATTATCTTATTCCTCAACATAGAACCCGACTTCATCACCCTCCACATAGAATGACGCAATGTCAGTCAGGTAATAATCGCCGTAAATATCATCGATGCAGAAGCAATAATAATAGTCCCCGTCATAGAGCAGGTCATAGTAAATCTCAGGCTCGCCGCTCACGATGTACTCCTCGCCATAGTAGGTGAGCTCATCGTCGCTCTCCAGCGCGTAGGCATTGTAGAGCGGGATAATCTCATCCCCACCCTTCAGCTTGGTAATCTCTCGTGACGCCGCACCGTGCTCGTCGATTCCGTCCCATGCTCCCTCTATGACAATCCCGGCTTCACTGTAATCCAGCTTCAGTCTGAGATTTGTCACCTCTTCGTTTAAGAGAATCTGTGAGGTGTAGATTGTGTAGTCCTCGGCAGCCTCAACAATGTATGTGGCAAGATTCTGCCCGTCAGGCAGCGAGAGCCAATAGCCGTCAAAATCATCATAGAAAACTCCGCTCTCCCAGTCGCCGTTGATGTCGTAGGTTTCGCCAAGCTCGATAATATCCTCGCCGTCAGGGGACAGCATATAAATCATCGCATACACATCCGCCGCATTGTAATTACCGTCCTCATCGAGCTCGAACCAGAAGGTGCCGTTCTCATCAAGCTGCGGCTCGGACGTGAAGGTGATATAAGGACTTTCTCCCGTCTGCTCGTAATCGTCAAGATAATTCCAATAATCATCGTCATCATCAAAAAGCCAGCCCCATGTCCAGCTTCCGTCGTCGTCAAACCACTGGTTGTCATCGTAGGTATCGTATGTATCGCCCGCTCCCGCAACACTGCTCTGGTTCTGTCTGTCCACGAAGGAAAGATAATATGGGCTTACGCATACACCGCTCCACAAGGACAGCTCCTCAGAGCCCTGCACGCTGAGCGGATAGTAGATGGAAAGTCCCGAAGCCGAGCTGTGTGCCTGCCCGCTGACGGAATAGACAACCGTCCGCTCCAAGGTCTCCAAGGTAGCCGAAGCACCATCAACGTATGCAGCGCAGGCAGCTATGATACCGCCCATATCGACCATGTTGGTGTAGCCCTCAGACTTGTTGTTTCCGCCAAAGTTATCCGCCTGCTCGATTGCCCTGATTATCTCTGCTCTGACAGCCGTATTAGAGCTTACATTGTACATTCCGCTTGCAAAGATGTTGAAGGCATCGAGGAGCGTGTCTATATTACCGAGGTCAATGACTGAAAGTGTAGTGAGGTTATCATCGTTCTGTGCCTTGCAGGCTGCAAGAAAGCTGTCGCATACCACTTTTCCAAGCATCAATCCGTCCGCATCAGGATTTGATGCGAGAAAATCTCCGATGGTGGTGTAATCCCAGCCGCTTCCCGGCTCTGTCTCCTCCGAGCCGTACATATAATCGGCGTAGGTTGCGAGAATGTTCGCCGTCTCCACAGTTCCCATCAGGCAGGCGTCAAAGCCGATAAAGTCAAACCTGCGTCCTCTTTGCCCATAATATGTGCAGAGTGCCTCGTCAAGCTCCGCCAGACTTAAAGAATCATAATTCTCGCGCTCGTCAAAGCAGATACCCGTGACGCTTCCGCCGCCGTGATCCCAGAGAACCACTCCCATGTGCTCGGACGCATAGTTTTCAACTCCCCACAGCAGGAAATCCGAGAGTGTTGAGGCACTTCCCATGCTGGTGCGCAGCTGTTCGTCCACAGCCTCTATCGCTCCATGCTGTACCACAAAGCGCTGTATGCTCTCGCTCTCCACGGCACTGTTTTGCCACTCATAGGTGCCGCCCGTCTCCACGACGAAGCGCACATTATCGCTGTCCGACGCGGCGCACATCTCCGCAATATCGCCCGTTCCCATGCCGCAGTTGGTTTCCAGATCCGTTCCGCACATATAGACAAATATTGTCCAGACACCGCTGTCCCCAATCTCCCCGACAACCTCTGGTGTCATTCGTGAGATATTTAACAATCCTGTCTTATTGTCAACGCTTATGCTGAGCCCACGGACTGCCGATGAAGGCGTTGTCACCGGGCTGCTCTCCACCTCCTGTGACCTTGCCTCCTGCGTGGTCGAGGTCTCATACTCGCCGTTATCATCGACCGAGGAATCCTCACTGCATCCGACACATGAAAAAACAAGTGCCACCGTCAAAAAAAAAGCCAAAAAACTTTTTTTATTCAACAATCCACTCACCGCTTTCCTTATCATACCAGTAGATAACATCTCCATCCTCCTCCATCGCTCCAAACAAATCCCAATCAGGATCATACACATAGATAAATTCGGTCTCATCATCCCAGATAAAATAGCAGCCCTCGTCATACTCCCAGTCATCGTATGTCCAACTGTCGTCTAAGAGGCTCCACCACTCGTAATCGGCGTCGCTCTCCGTGTAGGTTTCAGGCTCCGACGCTGCAACCGTCTCAGGTGCCGTTGCGTTTACCGCATCAAAATCCGTGCCGTAGGCATTTCCGCCGAAAGCGTTCTGATAGCTGTACCTTGTTCCATTTGCCGTCTGGAGAGCAAGCGAAATGTCTATATAACCTCCATTCGAGTTAGCGGAGGTTCCCTTTGAGTGGTCGCCCGCCATCTGCGCATCGGTGATGTTAAAATAGTTATAGTAATAGGTATCAGCAGGATTTCCCACAGGATCATCCCAAGTCACATCCATGAGGTAATACTCACCGTCGAGCTCAAGAATGTTCCACGCATGATTTATGCCATCCGTGCTGCCGACCACAACCGCGCTCGGTATTCCCATCTTGTGCATCATATAGGCAAAACACTTGGAATATCCCGTACATACCGTCTGCTTCCACACAAATCCGCTGTAAGCCGACTGATCCATGTCATTTCTGACATAATCGATGGTCTGCGTCAGGTAATCGTGAGCATATTTTACCTTTTCCACATCGCTTGAAAGCGCCCACATATTCGCAAGCGCACCGTTTACACTCTGCTCAACCTCCGCAGTCAGGCTGTCGATGTCCTGAGTATAATAGCTTGGACAAACCTTCGTGATATACCCGTCATTATTGTAATAATAGCGGTAAGACGGCTTTATCCAGAAAAACTCGGGATGGTCATAGACCACTGAATAAAATATATCCTCCAGCTCATCCTGTGTGATAAGGACGGACATCTCGATTGTGTCCTGTCCCACGGCACAGCCTGAACAAATCTGGTCATACGCGCGCTGTCCCTTAGCATCCAGCGTATTGCGGTACATATAGAAGTCCTCGGACACCCTTGAGCCGTCCAGCTTCGTTATCAATACCTGATTTACCGCCGTCACGCTTCGCCTTATCGCCTGCGAGGAATTTTCGTCGAGATTTCCCTCGGCAGTACCGACATCAAGGTCGCTTCCAAAATTCAACCCCTCATTGTCAGTATAACCATTGTTTCCATTATCTGTGTTCTCATCCTGCGTATTTTCATTTTGCGTGCTTTCAAGCTCTGTGCTCTCAACGCCTGCGCCGACCGCCTCTGTCGGCTCCTCATCCCAATCCTCCGAGCATCCGCCGAGCAAAGATACTCCCAGCATACCTGCAATCAAAAGAACCGATACTTTCTTTTTCATTTTACCATCATGTCTTTTAGCCTTCACTCCTCAATCCATTCTCCCTTTTCGTCGTCAAAATAGTACAGATTATCATCCTCATCCAAAGCAGCGAACAACTCCTCGTCCTCTATGTAGATGTAGAAATATCCTGTCTCCTCGTCATAGATGTACCACTCGCCGTCCTCGTATGTCCAATCGCTCACCTCCCATTCGGAATCAAGCATATTCCACCAGCCGTATGCCGAGGTTTCCTGATTGTCATTATTTTTATTAGTATAGTCGTCCTCTGCTGCCACATCCGCGGTCTGCCCGGCGGTATCATTGTAGTAGGCATAATCGCTCTGCCCGAGTCCCCACGTCTGCACGGTCTCGCTGTAGTCCGTAAGCCCCAGATAATACGCCGTGATGTCGGTCATTTCATTTTTCACGCTGTCATACACATAATAGTTGGTGTTCAAATCCCACGTCACGCGCATAATGTCGTTGGTCTTTGCCGATTTTGCATAGTCCACATATTCCTGTGTGATCCCGCGCTTCCCTTCATAGTACAAATCGGGTGCACCAAAGGTGTGAAGTATCTCGTGCGCAAATGTCGCAGGCGCATTGATTCTGCCCTTATAGTTCATGAGCATAAAGCAGACCTCATATTCGCTCGGGCAATTCCTATCCCATGAAAACGTACTGCTCGCCGTCGTATTTGACGAGGAAGTGTCAACGCAGACCATGTAGATAATTCCGTTTGCCCCAAGCGCACTTTTGATTCCCTCGCTGTCAATGTTGGCGGCTATAAAATCCTGAATATCAACGTATGCGCCATAATAATCATCGCCAATGGTTCGGTCAAGTGATACCCTGTAAATCAATTCCTTGTGTGCATCCCAGTCCCAGATAAAATTCACATCCCTGCCGTAATCGGCACAAGCCTCCTCAATCCAACCGCATCCGATTCTCAGGTTGCTGTAGATTCTGCTGTACATCTTGAAGTCGGCATCCTCCGAGAGATTCCACTCGCTTGTGGCATCGTTCGCCAGAATTGTCACAACCGCAATCGTTCCCTCGAGCTTTCCCGAGGAACCGTAACGGGTAATTGTGTTTCCCCTGCGCACAGAGCGCATCTGTGTGCTCATCCCCATATTTACGGCACCGTTTCCGAAGTCCTCAGCCGAATCGACGCTCTCCTCGATTTTCACGGGCTCATTATCCTCTATATACTTATCACTCTCCGAACCAGCATCCTCTATGTATCCGCCACTCTCTGAGACGGATTCATCGTAAATGGGTTCATCCACATATTCCTCATCGTTGCAGGCTGTCAGAAAAACAGATGCCCCGAGCATCAGGGCGAACACCAAAGAAACCTTTCTCATTCTCATCCATCCTTCTTTTTCTATTTAATTGCTGTGCCAAAAACGCAGCTCGTCATACTGCTGAATATACATTGCCATCTTATCCATGAAGTCCATCTGCACATCGCAGCCCTCCTCCATGTCTATCTGTATATGGCATCCGTTTCCTATGGCATCGGCACCGCTGTCCGCCGTTGCAATCACATTGCCGTCCATATCAATGACATACGCTCCTGTTTCCTCCATGCAGTAATCCTTCAGATTGTTGTCTGCATCAATAAAGTAAACATAGGATGCTTCTACGTCCCCCTTCATCAGCCGTAGCTGTGAATATCCAAGGCAGTTGTCATTTTCATCGTAGTAGCCGTAAGTCGCGGCGGTAACGTAACTCTCCGTGTCCTCGTTAATCGGCTCATCCGTCACAATCTTCACATAGAACCACGTCTCATCGCCCACCGTGACCGTCCATTTTGTGTCGATAAATCCCGACTCTTCCATGTGTCCTGCCACCGCTCCGTCCGCCAAAATATCGGTTTTCTGGTTGACGGACTCTAAATTTCCCTCAAAATAGACGCTCGAAGCCGTATTCAGTGCTTTCTTTGCCTCATCCACATCGGAAATTATATTTTCGGGAGTGCTGTCGCAGCCTGAAATCATCACCGCCGCAATCCCTGCAAAAATCAATCCCGCAAGTCCCTTTATTCTCATTTTCCACCATCCCCTTATATGATGTCTGTCGCACCCGTGCGGTTTGACAATCCGCCGTCCTCGTCACGGGCAAGCTCCCTCGCAACCATGACCGCCATGGCAATCACAAGCGGCAGATATTCCTTTTCATGCACAATTAAAAACGCGTTGTCCCATATAACATTTTCGATGGTGATGTCCATGTTGTCCATGATTGCGCCAATCAGCCGCCCGTTCAGCATAACCCTGAAATTATGACCTATCGTGCCCGCATACTCGATAAGCTCGAGCCTTCCGTCCTTTGTCTCCATCGCAAACTTATCGCGCACAAACGTGAACTGCTTTTCCAACACTCCGTAAAGCTCACCCTTATAAAAGAAGCTGTATGTGGCAAGCGCGTGCCCGATTTCCTTTGTCATCCTGAAAATCTCATTCTGCTCCGTGTCACAAATACGCAGAGTGATGAGCGGTACTGTCCCGTCCACTATGTAAACCGTATTCCGGTTTGCATCCTGCACCTCAAAATGCTGTCCCGTGAGCTTGAAATCCTCCGTAAAGGTGTAGACATCCGAAGGGCTTGAAGCCTCATACGGCAACGGCTGTCCCGTCCTCGCATACTGCTCGATGCTCTCCTTTAACCAGTCCTGAAAAAAGAATATGTCCGTGTGGTAGCACAGATGCCCCGCCGTGTCCTCACCTAAATTCTCCTCAGGCGGATAAATCGGCTCTGTCAGTCTTTTCTTTATAAAGCTCTTTAAAAACGAGTAGCCTATATAACCTACTTCACCAGTCCCATTGAGATAAAAATAGATAAACTGTCCCCTCTCATCCGGTCCGAATATCAGCGAATCATAGGGCGAGCTGTAGAAGCGCCCAAGCCATGCGGAGCCCAAAGGTGTCTTCATTTCCTTGAATGCCTCGTAGAATTCCTCGATTTCCCGCTTTCTGTCAAAACCGATCATCTTACATCCGTCCGTTATGGAATTGTAATCTGCCGGGGAGCCCATCATAAAAATGGCAATTCCCGCAATCAGCATCAGCGTTCCAATCACAATCCAGAGTGTGCTCCAATTTCCTGTCGGCCACAGCGCGATTCCTGCTACGGCAATAATCGCTCCTATGATGCGATGCTTCCACGCACGGTGTTTTAATGACTTGGACAGCTTCTTATAAGCCGCATTGTTCTCCTTCGCCTTATCTGCAACAGCCCCAATCTGTTCTGCCGTCCGCTTTAGCGGTGAGCGAATCCTCCAGAGCCACGCAAGCCATGCAAAAAGTGCCGCAAACAGCACAAATACGAACAGGATTACCGCCGCCTCCTCAAACGGAGTGCCCGACATCACATCCTCAACCGTTCCAAAAATGCCAACCAAAACACAGACTATCGAAAGCCCTATCCACACTTTTTTCAAACCCAATCCCTCCATTCTCTACAGCAGATTAATCTCTCTCCCGCGGTTGACCGCCTGCTGCCTGTTCTGCACCTGAAGCTTGCGGAAAATATTATTGCTGAAATCCTTTGCCTGCCAATGCCTTGGCGTCTCTCCCAAGATGTTCACATATTCCTTTGCCTCATCAAGCCGTCCCGCCATGGTGGAAAGCAACGCGAGCAGCGAGATTATCAACGGCTTTTTCAGGTAATTTTCCTGCCCTATCCCCCAAATATACTCACGGCAATCCCACAGCGCGGGCATGGAAAACGGATGTATCGTGAACTCCTCAAGTGCCGTTTCCAGCAAATGCCCCTCTTTTTCTGCCGTTTTTATGATACGCAGCATCTCTTTTCTGGAGCGCGGATAAATTTCCTTCTCTTTTTTTGTCATATCATCATTCCCAGCATAGTTTTTTGTAGTATTAAATTTATTATAACTGTCGTTTTGTCCTTTGTATAGCAAACTTAAGTTAAGAAAAACCAAACCTTTTACCAAACTTTTCTCAGAAAAAAGCGGTAATGAATATAACTTCATTACCGCTTCGTTCAGCTTATGCTTTACAAATCGATTGCAACAAATCTATATACTTATCGGTCTCTGTTCCGACCTTATAAGCATCTCTTTTGTACTTTAATTATGTGTCTTAGCACGAAAATAATCAAAGATTTTTTCGTCCCAACGCTTCGTCAAAGGCATCCAGTACACCAAGCATTTCTACATCAATCCTGTTACGACACTCTGCCTTTAATACTTCCGGTATTCCAAAGAAAGCCTCCGCTATGCTTCCTGTAATCGCCGCCAGCGTATCGGTATCTCCTCCCAGTGAGACTGCATTTCTTATGGAATCTTCAAAATCTTCCGCCTCCAAAAATGCTGTAATTGCCTCCGGCACTGTCTGCTGACAGCTTTCCACATGGTGATAAGATGGTCTTATCTCATCCAGTGACCTGCTCAGGTCATAATGAAATTCCTTCTCATTTCATACTAAAACTCCAAACTATCTTTAACTGTTCAAGGTACGCATCTCTATAAACAAAAAACAGCAAATGAAAATCATCCCTAATCTCCATCTGCTGCTCTATTAACCGTTTCCTGGGGGAATCGAACCCTCAACTGCCCCTTAGGAGTTCGAGTCACCTCTGTTTCCACATATTAACTGATGTCAATCAACGTCAGAATTTATTTGGAATGTGGGAACTTTGCTATAAATCCTTGTCAATATAAATAAACTGAAACCAATCCATTTTTGATGTACTCTGTTAGCAGTTTATTAGAAATGCTAACGCGTGGGATTAACCAATGTGTACATCAAAATTCATAAACATGACCATCATTCCCCTGTTACTGACGGTAATGACTGAGCAATATTTCTATTAGATTATTTACATTATATCGTGTGATAGGTCGAATGTCGATAAATTTTTGACCAAATTATTTTATATTATCTTCTCTTATTCAGCTCTATCCATTCATCTAAAGTGAGCGGCTCGTAATCGGAATACATACAAAAGCAATTAATCATATTGCAAGGAATACTTTGTTCCTCTCCACTTGCATTTATTGTCTTGGTATTCCTTGTTATCTCCCGAAACTGTTCCAACAGCCTCTGATCCTGCGTATCATGGACATGACCATAAAGCATGTAGGTTTTAGGATTTCCCTCCTCATCCAGTCGATACTGTCCGTTATAACACATAATTGGGTAATGACAAAGAACAACCTTACGCTTATTATCAGATAGTTCCTCGTAGGGCTTAATCCATGTAAAACGGCTTGTATGGAACTCCGGTTGACGTACAAACCTATCATGGTTTCCAGTGATAAGGTATAACCTGCCGTTCAGCCTCGTAAGCAGCTCATTGGTTTGTTCTGCAGTTCCCAATGACAAATCACCTATAATAATCACTTCATCATTCTTCCGGACCTTTCCGTTCCACTTCTGCATCATATATTCATTCATTTCTTCTACGCTACCAAATCCCCTATGGTCCATCTTAGTATTCATGTTCGCATGAAAAAAATGCAAATCTGCTATATAATATCTCAAATAATCACTTCCTACTTTTCCATCACTATCATCTTCTCAATTTCATCAAGATTATCTATATCTGCAACAGCCCAGAAAATTCTTTTGATATTCTTACCCTTTAAAATCTGTGTGGGAATAACGGAATAACCGCCAAATTCCTTAATTAAAATTTCTCGGATTTCCCGTACTTTTAAGCCTTTTTCTTTTCCAGACAAATGAGATAATTCCAACCATTTTTCAATCTCTAATGCCTGCTGTAACTTTTCCCAGCCACTACCTGATAGCATCAGCTCGTACATTAATCTTACCAATGCCGCACCACAAGCTACGGATTGAGGCGAATACTCCACTTTGCTGTTAAGGTACAAGGAGTGAAAATCATTAATATATTTTTTCAATTCCGGATCGTCTCCACTGTCTGCCATCTCATATCGAAGGAGTTGCTTCCTTACATCTGCAATCACTAATTCCAAATCATATTCTTCCTCTTTTCTCGTCTCCCATTCCGCATGCGCCAATTTTTTGTACTTTCTTCTTACAATAGCGCAGTCAATTTCGGAAATACAGTTTTGAGTCAGCATTAAAATATCATAGAACTGCTTTACCTGCTCATCCATTCTACTGTTCTGCACGCCAATCGTCTCGCATCCCATTGTTGTCAACTTATCTGCAAACAAATGATTTAAAGTTAATAACTGATATTCCCATTTACTGTTTACAGCAAAAAGATGTTCCCCTGTCCTTTTTTCAAATTCTATTTACTGTGGCTGAAGAATAAATTCTATTTTCAACTCCTGACGAGGAAACTGCGTTGCAGCTCCCCCTTTTAGCACAATCCTATCTTCCAAAATCTTTTGTATCTGAAGGAATATTTCCAAATCCCATAGAAATAGTTCCATTCTTGCCATATTTTTAAAGCCGTATTCATCCATTCTCTCAGCAAATGTATCTCTTTCAAAATCCTTTATTTCATGAAATAACTTTTGGTAATCCACTTTATTCATTCTTTCCGAGTATTTCAACAAATTTTAGTGCCTGCTTTGTAATAAACTTTGATTCAGCAATAAATCGAATATCATACTGTATACTTCTTTTTGCTGCAATAGAAATCATTATCTTTTTATCAATATTACCTAAACGAACCAAATTCTCGTAAATTCTCACTAATTCCTGCAATGCAAGTGGATATTCGTTCCTCGTCACAGCATAGTAGAGATCAACAAATGCCTTCTCTATTGTTGCCAGACCATTTTCGCTATCATCAAAATTTTCAGTTTGATACAACAATACAGCTGACTCTTCTATCCCTGCATATACATTATTTTCATAAATGTCTTTCAAATTGACTGGTTCTATTACCTTATAGTCATTTTCATTTAGTACTTCCGTTATTTCCGTTTTTGATTCTTTTCTAACAAATACAATGTTCGGATACTGTTCCGGTACATGCTGCATATATTTATGCAAAATATCTAATCCTGATATATAATAATCAAAATGGCAAGACAGATAAATAAAACCTTGCCAACAGCAGCAGAAACATTGACGGCAGCTATTAACCGCTGGGCGCAGAGTATAAAGCCAGCACTGGCGACATTATGCGAGAACGTAGCAGCGGCGTTT
>OLOA01002288.1_pt1 | contig 17597 bp, 17 predicted proteins | sample 1672201 | NCBI WGS metagenome assembly OLOA01 (sample SAMEA3136658, study PRJEB25190) | human gut metagenome
TCCGACAAGGAAGGCACGGTCCGCGTTATATTCCTCGATCCCGAAACGCCCAACGGAGCCGAGATCCACTGATGAAATTTGTCGATTCTCACGCGCATTACAACGATCTTCGGTTCGAAGAGGAATTTTCCGGCGGTGCGGATGCGGCGATATCCGCATCTCATGACGCGGGTGCCGCATACATCCTGAACGCCGGAACAAATATGCAGACCTCCCTTGAAAGCATTGCTCTCTCACGGAAGTTTCCGTTTGTCTTCGCTGCAGCCGGGATACATCCCTACGACTGCGCATTCATCGAAGAAAGCATTGATTCGGCAATTGCAGAAATTGAGACTCTGCTTTCCGATCCCGCCGTGCGCGCGATCGGCGAGATCGGTCTTGATTATCACTATGACGGGATCGACCGCGAAAAGCAGAAGGAATATTTCATCGCGCAGCTTGAGCTTGCGAGAACGACAGGCATGCCCGTCGTCATACACGACCGCGACGCGCACGGCGATATTTACGATATTCTGCGCCGTTTTCCCGATGTAACGGCAGTTCTCCACAGCTTTTCCGGAAGTGCTGAGGCGGCGCGCCAGTTATCCTCCGACGGACGGTACATCTCATTTTCGGGAACGGTCACCTACAAAAACGCGCGGAATATCCACGAAGCCGCCGCAGTGGTTCCCGATGATCTCATCCTGTGCGAGACGGATGCGCCGTATCTGCCTCCGGTGCCTCATCGCGGAAAAATTAATTCCTCGGCGTATCTTCCGCATACAATTTCCGCAATCGCTGAAATTCGAGAAGCGTCTCCGGAAGCCGTCGCCGAGCTCACTATGAATAACGCCGTGCGTCTTTTCGGATTTGATCGGTAGACGTTCGTCCTCCCCATACTTCAAAACAGACGCTCCCGCCGGGGAAAGAGTTTTCCCGGCGGGAGTTTTTCTCAGTTTTCTATTATCTTGAGGTTAGCCGGGATAATGCCCGCCTGCTCATAGACGATCTCCGATATCTGTGATATCTGCGCGGGAGTTATGCCGTCGGATTTAACGATAATGTTTGCGCTGTCTCCGGATATAACCGCGACGCAGGCCTCGAAGCCCTTCGATTTCACAAGCGTCTCGATGTTGGCTTCGTTTTCAACGTCTTTTGCGATCTTATTAATCTCCGCCTGCGCCTCGTTCTTCACCTCGGCGACCGCGCTCTCGCTGTTTATAACGCCGTTCAGCACCTCGATCGCTTCATCCCTCGCCTGAGTTCTTGACAGCACCATCTGCGAGAAGTAATCCTCACTGCCCGTTTTTTCATCCGCGCCGCTTTCGGTGCTGTTTTCGCCGCTCTTCACCGCAGACAGATTGCTGAGATCGACGGCGGGGGATTTTTTCGTATCCTTTGCCGCGCCCCACAGTATAAAGTTGAGCATGACGGCGATCCCTATCACGAGCACGGACGATGCTATTATGATCGTCTTCTTCCCTATTTTCTTGTACAGTCCCACCGCCTTTTCCTTGATTTCAGCCATATTGATCTTCATTTCGCACCCTCTCTTTCGTACAGGAAGAACCGTATGTTCTTTCCCATCTGCGTTTTTATGTACTATATTCTATTTGAAGCAGTCCGGTAATATGACTGCTTTTTTATTTTCCTCCGCCGACCGCTATCCGATTTGACGAAATGCCGAGCGACGATGAAAGAAGCTCCGTCACGTTTTTTCTGACCTGCGCGCTCTCGCCTCCGCTTACCACGACGGCAACCCCACGAATCTCCGGGTATTTCTCGCCGAGTCTGAGCGCATCCGACGACGAAGGATATTCCACCGAGTTCTCGCCCGATCTGTCATCCGTTTTCGCCCTCGAATTCGAAGCATATATTTCTTCGGTGCCTCCGTCAAGCGTAACGAGCGCCTTCGCCGAATCGATCCCGTCAAGCGAAAGGCAAAGCTCCTCTATCCTCCGTTCAAGCTGCAATTCATATTCGAGCTTCCCGGCGATAGCGCTTTTTCCGTCGTCTCCGCCGGAATTCTCCTTTGAGGAAAGCACGCCGCCCGCGATTATAAGCGCAATCCCCGCCGCAATCGCCGCCGCGATTATAAGATTTTTCTTTCCGAACAGCTTTTCGGTATTCATCTCACCATCTCCCGCAAATATTATTTCACGCTCACCGTACACGGCGAGCCGATAAGCTCCGACGCGAATTTTCCGATTTCGGAGACGTCCCGTCCGTCTCCTGTGCGATCATCCTCCGAAATAACTATATCGGCGCGCACGATCTGCACCGCGGACACATCCGACATATCGAGGGTGAGCGACACGCTGACCGCCTCGCGCGCAAGTCCGAATTTCGCAGCGACCGCTTTCCCGATGCTCTCCGATACCGCCGCCGCAGCGCTCGAGCTGCGAAGTTCGTCAAATCCGTCACCGCCGTCGGAGGCCGCGCCGACCTCGCCTATCATGCCGGAGAAAAAATTCGTGATCATATCAGACGTGCGCTCCGCCGATGAAAGAAACGCCATGACGGGTGAAAGCATGACGAGAAGCACGGCAACGGAGCATATGTATTTCACGGCGCCTCCGCCGTTCCTTTTATCGGGAGCGGCGGCGGAAACGATTCCCGCAAAAAGAAACGCGCACAAAATATCCCTTATATAATCCGTATTACCGCCTCCTTATCCCCTCATTGCCAGAGATGACCGAACGAACATGGTGAACGCCGCTATAAACATCACCGCCTCGGAAAGTGCAAATGCGATCAGCAGGGTGACGTTTGAGCCGAGCTCCGAAAAGAGCGCCCCTTCTCCGTCCGGCGAGACCGAAAGCGACACATATTTGCAGATAAACATGACCGCTCGATTCAAAACGAGCGTAACAAGGGTCGGCACCACAAGAAGCACCACGCAGATTATCGCTCCCGTGCCGCACACCGTTTTTATAAACGAGAGAGACGCGGCAAGCTGTGTCATGCTTTCGGAGACCGCGCCGCCGACGATCGGCACGAAGCTTCCCACCGCAAATTGAACGGTACGCATGGCGGCTCCGTCCGCCGCGTTTCCTACGTTGAGCCTGAGAGAAAAAACGAAGGAAAAAACACTCATCGAAAGAGCGCACACAAATCCGGCGAAGCTTCTCAGCGACGCGGCGACCGCCTGAGCGTTTTTCTGTCCGGTCATGCACGAAACAGCGGAAAGAACGAATGCAATCCTCACGGCGGGCAGCAGCAGAGACGAAAGAAGATTCTGTGCAAGGGTAACGAGTACGGCGAAAGCGGACGAGCTTACCGCCGCGCTCGTCACGCTCCCCGACGACAAATAAACCGCGCTGATCGCCGGAATAAATGCGTTCATCATAGAGCACAACCGTGAAGAGTAATCGCAGAGTGCATTTATCACGCTGTCCTGCGTTCTCATTACCGTTAATACTATCGCACCTCTGACGATGTACGAATACAGCGGAAGAAGCTTCGGAGAGCCGAGCGGAGTCTGCATCAAACGATAAAGAGAGGCAAGAAGCACAGCGCCCAAAAGGACGGAAAGCGTCCCGAGCGACGGCATGAGCTTTTCACAAAGGGTCTGTGCGAGAAATTCGCCCGTCTCGGAGAGAAGTTTGTCCGCGGCATCGGGAGAAAAAACATTTCCTGCGCGGCTGCGTATATCGTCGGGGACCGCCTCTTCGAAATTTCCGTACAGCTCGTCGGGATCCGCCGTGCTTTCTTCCTCCGGCGTATACACAAAATACTTTGCACAAACGGTATCGCTGAAAAGAATCGGCAAAACGGTACAAAGCAGAACGGCGATCATTATTTTCACGAATAATCTTTTCATATAAACATCCGTTTTAATCCTTCGCGGTTACGTTTCAGATAAGCTTCGTGCAAAGCGCGATAAGCTCGGCGGTAAGCGGCAGGCTGAGCGCGACAAGCTCGGCTTTTCCTATAAGCTCGGCTCTCTGTGCCGCCTTTTCGGAATCGAGATCGCGGCAGACGCCCGCCACGAAGGAGGTCAGGCACGAGATGCCGAGTGCCTTTAATATATATCCGCTGTATTTTCCGAACGATGTATTCTCGGCGACCGAAATACAGTATCTCACCGTATCCGAGGTACGGTAAACGAAAAACACAAATGCGGCGACCGTCACGCCCGTTCCCACTATTGCGTATGTCAAAGCGGAGTTTTCCCTGACGATCGCGCAGATCAGCGCGGAAATGAGGAACACCCCCAAAAGTGCTGCTATCTCCATATCAGAACCCGAAAACCGAACGAAGGTCGGAGATCAGACCGGACATTTCGTCAAGCAGCAGCACCATCACCATTATAACTCCGGCGACTGACACGAGCATCGCCTGCTCGTCCCGCCCGGCGCGGCTGAGTATCTGACACGCCACCGTCACAAGTAAGCCTATTCCCGCAATTTTCAGAATCAGTGCAGTTTCCATAGATCGTTTCGCCCTTCGGGCTGTCCTTTCCTTCGGCAAAATGCCGTGCTTTCATATAAACAGGATCGCAATCGCCGTCCCCGCAAGAAGCGCCGTCATGCTTCTCACCTTTGCAGTCCGCGAATATTCACTCTTCTCCTCCTCAAGGCGCGCGCCAAAGCGCTCGCCGTAAGACGCGCACATTCTGACCTCCGCGTCCGAATAGCCTTTTCCGAGAAGAGCGAAAAATTCACGAAAGAGCCTCTTATCATCATCGCAGAGGGAAAGTTCGCCGACGGCGCTTTCCGGATCACGAGTGAGCGAGTCGGCAAAGTGCGCCCGACGCTCTCCGAATTTTCCGAAGGAACGCATCACATCGGGAAGAGGGGTCGAAAAATACCCGATCTCGCGGCTGACATGCGCGATAAACTCCGTGATCATGTTCAAGTCCGCAATTTTCTCCTTCGCTCTTGCGTTTTTTTCGGCTGCCGCCGCCGTGAACGCTCCGATAACGATAAGCGCCCCCAAAAATCTCATTGCAAGCGGTATCACGGCTTTTTTATTCTTCTAACATCGGCGATAAAACTGCCTTTGTCCTGCGCGAGAAGTCCGTAATACGTTCCGAAAACTCCCGCGCGGAAAAGACCCGCAAGCGGCTCTTCGGTCATAAGCGGCTGAGCGGACGATGCGTGAGCCGATGCCGCAACGCAGATTCCCGAATTATGCGCCTGAAGGATTGCCTCCGCGTCGTCTCGGTCGGCAATTTCGTCGCATATTATCACCTGTGCGCCGAGCGTGCGTTTTGCGATCTCAATCCCTTCGGCGCGCGGATATCCGCCGAGAACGTCGATTATGCCGATCCCCTCGATTCCCGGCGAAAGCTCGTATCTCGTATCAACAAGCGCCACACGCCGCGCCCTCTTCCCTGTCGCGAGACGTGCGGCAAGCTCGCGCAGCAGCGTGGTCTTGCCCATTCCGGGGACCGACCAAACGAGAATTCCTCTCGAAAAGTCATCCTCCGCCATTATTTCATACGCGCGGTCGGCGCATCCGATAACTCGCTCGGGAATGCGGATATTCAGCGAAGATATATCCGTAACCGACTGTATTTCTCCGCCGCGCACGACGGCTCTTCCGCATACGCCGACGCGGAAGCCGCCGCGTGCGGCTATGTATCCCGAGCATATCGTATCGGCATGGGAATAAAGCGAACTCTCGCAAAAGGTGCGCACACTCTCTTCAAGCTCCGCCTCCGTCGCACTTATCCCGAGTACAATGTTCTCTCCTCTTATCGTAAGCGATGCGGGGGAGCCCTTTCTCAGGCGGATCTCGTTTATTCTTCCGCCGTAAAGCGATGCGGTGTTCCTGCACGACTCCGCGATTCTCGGCGGCAGCTTTTCAAGCGCTCTCTTTGTCATTTCGGATCCTGTCATTTTTTCTCCTTACCTCACGGTACCGAATCCCTTGTCCGCGATTTTTTCTATGTAATATATATTCGGACAAGCGGAATTTATGACGTAAAGCGAAAAAGCATCTCCGCCGATTCAAAAATCAATGCCGCGGCGCAAAAGAGCCTCCCGTCCATTCGGACGGGAGGCTCTGCATGCTGTTAAAATATCGGGGGAATGTTATCTCATCTCGGTTCCGTCGGAAAGCATAAGCTTCTTTCGCATAACCGAATACGGCTCGTTAAATCCGAGTTTTTCGGCGATGGCTTTTGCGATGTACACGGGGTTCAGATAACGGCCGTCGGCTGCGTTTGCCGTGAATACTACGGTGAGTGCGCCGTCCTGCTCGGACACTTCAAGAGTTCCGATATACTGAGTTATATCGGTTTCGCGTTCGCCGCTCTTCGATCGCTTCATCATGATGACGGGAGATTTAAAGAGTTCGTTCACCTCTTCGGCAATCCCGGGGCGACTCGACGAATATGCAATCTCGTATTCGCCCCACTCGATCTCCTTGAGCTTATGCTCGGCGGTAAATACTTCTATTATCCGCATTCCGTCGGGCATAAGAGGCGCAAGCTTTTTGAAGATCTCCGCATCACTTGCTTCTCCCGCAAGGCGGAAATCCATAATCTCGCGTTCGCCGCCGCATCCGACCGAGAGAGAGGACGCGAACACAAGGTGCGGACGCGGATTGAAGCCTTCGGTATACCACACCGGCAGACCCGAGCGCACAAGCTGTCTGATCATAAACTTTGCGAGATCGAGATGTCCGATATAGACCATCGGACCTTCCTTTGCAAATCTGACGCGCACCGTCCGGCCGGGCTTTATTTTCTCTGCGGGTGCGTCGAGCGTCGGAACATACGATGTGTTTTTCGGAACAAACGGTTTGGCGATATCTTCCTTTTTCGGTTCGGGATGTCCGGGACAATAGCGGCAGTACTTCGGCTCGACAAGCGAGTTTACGCCGCAAGCCGAACAGCCCTCACGGCAGTTTTTCGTCGGCACGCCCTGCTGCGATCTGTGACGCTCGCGGAGGAAAAACTCCTTTGAAACGCCGCAGTCGATTATATCCCACGGAAGTATCTCGTCATCGGGAAGCGTACGGTTCGCATAAAACGACATATCAAGCCCGACGCTCTCGAATACGCTGCACCACTTTTCATAATCGAACAGCTCTTCCCATGCGTCAAGGCGAATCCCGCGGCGATGCGCTTCGACGAGTGCCGCCGAAAGTCTACGGTCTCCGCGTGCAAATACAGCCTCGAGGCGGGAGACCTCGGCATCGTGATAATTATACTTTACCTTTCGGTCGGTAATCTGTTCGGAGAGGAACTTCTGCTTTTCGTAAAGCTCTTCAAGCGTGCTCTGACCCTCCCATTGGAACGGCGTGTTCGGCTTCGGGATAAAGCAGGCGACGCTGATTGTCACCGACGGCTGCATTCTGCGGTTGCGGTCGGGAGTGCGGTAATACTCCGAAACCACGTTATGTGCAAGCGCGGCAATTCCGGCGATATCGTCGTAATTTTCTCCGGGAAGTCCCATCATAAAGTAAAGCTTTATCTTGGATTTTCCCGCCTCGTATCCGACACGCGCCGCGCGAAGGATATCCTCCTCGGTTATGTTTTTGTTGATAATGTCGCGCAGGCGCGGACTTCCCGCCTCGGGCGCGAAGGTCAGCGTAGTCGAGCGAACCGACGAAACCTTTTCCATAAGCTCTTTTGTGAAGCTGTCCGCTCTGAGTGACGGAAGCGAAAGATTTATCTTTTTGTCCTCTGTCCATTCAAGCAGTGTGTCGGTAAGCTCGTTTATGCAGGAATAGTCACTTATTGAGAGGCTGGAGAGCGATATTTCCTCATAGCCCGTCAGCTCGGCGCTCTTTTTGGCAAGCTCGTTGAGCACCGCAGGAGATTTTTCGCGCACGGGACGGCATACGAATCCCGCCTGACAGAAGCGGCAGCCTCGTATACAGCCGCGGAACACCTCAAGTGTGATTCTGTCGTGGACGGTCTCTATAAAGGGTATCTCGGTATTGACCGGCACGAACGCGGTGTTCACGTCCTGAACGATCCGTTTCGTAACCTTTGACGGCACGTCCGGGTATTTCGGCTCAAGACGTGCGATCGAGCCGTTGTCCTTATATTCGACCTCGTAAAGCGAGGGCACATAAAAGCCGTCGAGGTGGGATGCCTCGCGGAGGAACGCGATTTTCGTAAAAGTGCCGTCCTCCTTCATCTTCAGATAAAGTCGGGCAAGCTCCGGCAGCGCTTCCTCGCCCTCGCCGATAGAGAAAATGTCAATAAAATCGGACATCGGCTCCGGATTGTATGAGCAAGGTCCGCCCGCCAGAATGATCGGCGAATCCTCTCCGCGGTCTGTGCGAAGAAGCGGAATCCCGGCAAGATCCAGCATATTAATCACGGTGGAATAGCAAAGCTCGTACTGAAGCGTGAAAGCGACAATATCAAAATCCCCGACCGCGTCGCCGCTGTCCGATGTGAACAGCGGTATCGAACGCTTCCGCATCTCCTCTTCCATATCGGTCCACGGAGAATACACTCTCTCGCACCATACGTTGTCGATCTCGTTCAGCACTCCGCAGAGTATCCGCATGCCGAGATTCGACATACCGATCTCATATATATCGGGGAAGCAGAACGCGACCCGCAGATCGACCTTTGAAAGATCCTTCTTCAGGCATCCGGGTTCTCCGCCGATATAGCGTGCGGGCTTTGAAACGCCCGAAATAAAACTTTTTATATCTTCTCTCATAATAAGACGCAGGAGGGCTTCCCCTCCCGCACTCCTTTTTCATAAATATAACGGCTATCTCACATACATTCTTGCGGTAAGCAGTGAGGGGATCACCCAGAAGAGCTGATAGATGAACAGCACTCCGGAGTTCAGCGCCTCGGTTCTGCCCGCAAGAAGGACAAGAATCATAAGAACAAACGAAATTATCGAAGAGATCACGCCTATCGTTATTCCGACGCGGCGGGCGGCAAGCACCTTCGTGCAGTCGGAAAGAATCTGCAGAAGCGTCTTTGCCGTGGAACGGCTGACTATGCCGGAATCCGCATTGTCCCTGACCGTGCTTCCGTCGTCGGCTCCCTCATAGCGGGATACCATATACGAATACTTGCCGCGCCCGACATGAACGGCGATCATCGAATCGTCGATATTCGGATCGTATGTCTTGATGCTTATCGATATACCCTCGTCGCAAAGAGCGTCCATTATGAACTCAAAATCGGTATCCATGGTATATTTGATCAGCATTTTGGACATGAGCTTTTCCTCGCGGAACATGTACATTACCGAAATGTCGTCGCCGTTTTCCTCATCCTCGTCAGTTATGCTTTCGGGGATCACGAATCCGCGTTCGACAAGCTCGGATGCCGTACCGAAGGTTATGTTTTTGCCGTCAACCGATGCCGCAAGATATCCGCTTCCCGCAGCCTTTATCTTCACATCGTCCGAATGACCGATCTCGACCGTAGCCACATCAAAGACATCGGTAAGAGGTCCGCGCGCCGTCGAGAAAACCGACGCCGCATAGAAGAGCACGCGGTCGATACGGTGGTTGTTGTATATCTTGACATTCTGAACCTTGACACCGTAGGACGGGAAAACGCCGACATCGTCAAAGGTGACGACAGATGCCTCGGAGTACTCCTCAAGAGAGCACTCGCCGATGATCGCGCCGTCGTTGTCGTAAGCATCGCGGGATGCTCTGAAGAAGGGATAGCTCATCGTGATGAACATCGACACGGGGCAGGCAATGAAAAATGCCGCAGCCGCGCTCTCGGCGATCTGAGCGACGGTGGAGCCCGTCGAGAAAAACTTTGTGTAAAGCGCGCACAGCACTCCCGAAATGATCGCTATCACAAGAGATGCCGTCGCATAGGACTTTGACGCGCCGGTCGGCTCCTTGGTTCGGGTGAAGTATCCGTCAATGAACGAAGCCGTTTCAAACTTCAGGATATCCCCGCCGTCCTCCGCCTCGCAAGGAAGCTTTGCGACGATGTGCTTCGGGCGCTTTGAGGCAACAACATTGAACGCGAATATCTCGCGCTTGGTGTTGAGAAACTCGAATATAAGGGTAAATATGATCGATACCGCCACCGCGAAGTTAAACAGGATCGGCATTTCCGGAGGGACAACGGTATGCGACAGTATCGCAGAATAAACGACAGCTGCCGCCGTCATCACCGCAGTTACCGACCGCGGGCTGATCTTTCCGGTGAACAGCTCGCCTATACCGCCGAGAATCTCGCGGTATGCGCACGCTGCGCAGAAAAGCAGTATCTGAAGGCTTACCATTATGTAAACCACGGGATATACTGCCGGGTTGAGCGCACCGTCGAATTCAAATCCGAATATGCGCAGATTCTCATAGAAAAACAGTACCGCCGCCAAGACGACCGAAAGGAATATCTTCAGCTTGAGTCCCTTGAACTTCTTCTTATAGTCCGCCGCAATGCCTGCGGTCTGGGTTCTGTTCATATACTCGTTGTCAACGGTCTTGCGGACTTTTTCGTCGCGCACGCGCTGCTCTTCGTCGAGCTCTTCCGTCAGCTTTTGCGCAACCTCGGGTCCCATCGTGCGTTCAAGCTCGTCGTCAAGCCCGAAAGCCAGCATAAGATTTATATCGGTGGAATCGAGATCGCCGTCAAGCTCGATGTCGCCGTCGCCGTCCTCGTAATTCACATAGTCCTGCGACGAAGTATCGGACATGGAATCCTCTTCGCCGTCCGTGTCAAGCGCGCCATCTGCAACCTCATCAAGCTCGGGCGCATTCTCGTCATAGTAAGGCTCGCCGTCACCGTATTCGCCGTACTGCTCATCATCCGCGTCCGTCTCGCCGCCGTCGTATGCATATTCCTCATCGGCGGCAGGCTCATCGTACACGAGTTCTCCGTCGGCATCGTCGGCATCATCGGAATCGTCGTCATATCCGGTATAATCGAGATCGGTGCTGTCTTCGTATTCGGCAGTCTCTCCGTCATCGCCGTCAGCGCCTACCTCATCCGCATAGTCCGCGTATACCGCCGAATCGATCGTATCGGCATCCGCTTCATCGGGAGCGTCGTAATCCGCACCGCCGTCCGCAGGCACGTCATCATAGCTTTCCGGATAATCTTCCGGATTCGCGCCGTCTTCGCCGCCGTAATACTCCGGTTCAGCATTATCCGAAATTTCTTCGGAAGGCGCATCGTATGACGGTGCGAGAGGATCCTCCTCGTCGGGCATATACTTGCGTATCAGCTCCGACAAATCGAGATCGTCATCCGATACCTCGTCGGACACATCCTCAAGCGAGAAATACTCATCGTCATCCGGCACCGCGCCGTTTATATTCTGTTCGTCTGTTTCGGATTGCGGTAATTTTTTGTCTTCCATAAAATAACCGTACCTTTCCTCCTCTTTCGGGCAGTCTGTATAAAAATGCGGAAAATCCGCATATCAATAACCGAAAATGTCCGCAGGATATTACTTTTTGTGATGCTGCATTGCCGCATGGCAGAGTATCACGGATGCCGCCGTTGATACATTCAGCGAATTCACATGACCGTACATGGGAATCGAAACCTGAAAATCCGACTTCTCCATAAGAAGGTGAGACACGCCGAGGCTTTCGCTTCCGAAAATAACCGCGCACGGTCCGGAGAAATCCGTATCATAGTAGGCTTTCCCGCCTGCTTCCGCCGCATACACCCACACGCCCGCCTTTTTCAGCTCATCGACAGTCTGCGCAAGATTCGAAACTCTCGCAACAAGCATATGCTCAAGCGCTCCCGCCGATGTTTTCGACACGGTGGGCGTAAGTCCCGCGCTTCTTCTTCGCGGCAGTATTATTCCGTGAACTCCGGCGCATTCCGCGCATCTGATGAGCGCGCCGAGATTGTGCGGATCCTCGATTCCGTCCGCAATAACGATAAACGGCGCCTCTCCGCGCTCGGCGGCAAGTGCAAGAATATCGGACACGTCCGAATATTCCTTCTCGGCGGCAAGCGCGACGATTCCCTGATGGTTGACCCCGCCCGAAAGAGAATCGAGCTTTGCCGAATCTGCATCGAGGACCGGGATTTTATTCTCGCGAGCCTGCGCAATTATCGCAAGGACGGAACCCTCGCGCTTTCCGCGGAGCACAAATATTTTATCTATCGCACGTCCGGAACGCACAAGCTCCCGTACCGCATTTCTTCCGCACACCGCTCCCGGCGCGGCTTCCTTTTCGGCTTCACCTCTGCGCGGCGGATGCCGGTAGGGTCTTTCGCTTTCGGACATATATAAAATCTCCCTGTAAAATCTTCGGGCTGTGCGAATTTTGAAACCCGATACTGCGAAAATCCCGCAATGCCGAAATCACGCCGCAGTTCCGCATATACACGGAATTTGCAAATCCGCCGGTCTTCGGTGCGGTTCGGATAAATGTTCGCATTCTATGCCACATTAGTTATTATAGCACAAAAAAATCCGTTTGTATATATTTTTTTTAATATTTATCGTCGAAGCGGGCTTTTTCGCTCCCTTTTCGGGCAAAAAACGAACAAAAACCTCCACGCATCGCCGTTTTTTTCCGTTTTTTGACGCTCTCGACGGCGCTTTTGTCCTCTTCCGCCTGCGCCGAAGGCAAAATCCTACGGTGCAACAGTCAAAGGGGCTGTGCAAAAATGCACAGCCCCTTCGGGAATTTCGAAAAATTCAAATCAACCGACGGTCGATTAGTGCTGTTCCCTCATTGCCGCAAAGCACTCGCTGCAGTATACGGGTCTGTCGTTGTTGGGCTGGAAAGGAACCTTTGCCTCTTTGCCGCAGTTTGCGCAAATTGCAGTAAACATCTCGCGGTTCGCCTTGTTTGCATTCTTACGGTTGTCACGGCAAGCCTTGCATCTCTTAGGCTCATTCTGGAATCCCTTTTCGGCATAAAATTCCTGCTCACCTGCGGTAAAGATGAAATCCTGACCGCAATCCTCGCATTTAAGGGTCTTGTCTTCGAACATTTTGCTACCTCGCTTAATATGGATAAATGAATTTTTTGCCCTCGACGGATTCCAACCGTCACCTTTGTAAACAACGCTCTCGATTAAGCTATTCGGGCATATATTTTCAGCGCTTTCACGCAAAAATACTATTTTTGATCTTCGTACAGCTCTTTAAGTTTTGTTCTGGCGCGAAAAAGCGCATTGCTGACGGATTTTGCGCTTTGTCCGGTCTCCTGCGCAATACGGCGCGGCGTCTTTCCGTCCGCATAAAGCATCAGCATCTTATATTCATAATCCGAAAGCACTCCCGAAAGCTTTTTCAGAAGGGCTTCGGCATTTTCATCCGAAATAATCCCCGAAAGAGGATCGGAAAGCGCAGCGGGAGTCCGCTTATCCGAAACAAGCTTCGGCGCACGTCGGAATTTTCTGAGGAGAGATATCAGTGCATTCCGTATACAGGTCTTCGCATAAAGCCCGAACGTGACATCAGTCTGATCGGTATCGTACGTCACAGCCGCTCTGTAAAGCGCCAGATACGCTTCCTGCTCGAAATCCTCGGGCGTTGCATTGCTGTTTTCCGGGAGCATACGGCAATATTTATCGGCGCTCGCCGACACAAGAGCGGAATACTTTTCGCAAAGCTCGGAAAAAGCTCTTTCGTCGCCGCTCTTTACTTTTTTCACCGTAACGAAAACATCTGATTCCATAGAAACGCTTCCAGCACTGCCGATCGTCGGTAAACAATCCGCAAATAAATTTACGCGCAAATTCGACCGGACATATATACCGCGCATAGCGCGGGGCGGCGTCAGCCGCAAAGACTTACGCAGTAAGGCGTCGATTTCACCTTCGCATTGGAGTTTAGCGCACCGCGCTAAACTCAGGGACACGGCAGGATAACGTGCAAGTATGAAATAACGTTATACCGCGTTGAAACCCCGATTCTCTTTGGAGAATGACGCGCTGCGTCATTCTCGCGGACACGGTAAGTATTCATACAAATACAGATTAATATTATACCGTGTCCTGACGTCAAATGTTGCAGCCGCGCGTAGCGCGGGGCGGCGTCAGCCGCAAAGGATTACGAAGTAAGACTTTCTGCACATATTATACCACAAATTGTTCAATTGTCAATAGTTAATTAAAAAACTTTTTACAAATTTTGTTGTGCCCTGTCAAAACTTCGAAAAATATCAGTCTTTATCAAACAAATAATTGACTTCTCCTGTCAAAAGCGCAATGATTCCCTTGAAAACAACCTCGGGACGTTCGGAATAAACATACCTCATCTGCTTGAGCTGATACTCGTTGTCCGCGCGAACGGTAAGATCAAGCTGAACTCCCTGCCGATCCTTTATCTCGCAGTGAAACAGATAGCCGTCGCCGTCCGGACGGAAATTCTGATCGAGAACCGCGCCGCGCTTGGCAAAGTCGAGATATCTTATCGCGCTCTGATAGCTCTTTTCGCGGACGATGCCGAGAAGGCGGTCCTTGAGCTCTTCCGCAATGACCTTCCCCGTTTCGGACACGGTGTATGTCGGGTGTCCCTTGGGATTTTCCGGGTCCTCTCCAGGCTTGTTCTGAATCTCTTTGATATGCCCGGCGTCGAGCAGCTCAAAGAAATATGTTCCGAAATCCATGAAATTGACCATACCGTCCTGCACGACTATATCAGCCACCCGATCGTATTTGAGCGGATATCCCACTCTGTTGAGAAGATAGAGTATAAATACCTTTATATCATCCGGATCTTGCAAAGGCGCAGGAGTTATCATAAATCAAATCTCACTTTCATTTCTATTGCCGCTTTATCACCGACGAGAATGTTCGCGCACAGCCTCACTTTTCCCTTGTTTCCGAAAAAGACAGCATGGGGGAGCTGCACCTTATGCGCAGCACCCCCACTTTGTGCCGATCGATTTTTACTTGAGTGCGCTTGCGGTCTCCTCGGCTTCTTTCTGCTCAGCCGCGAGGATCGCTTCTTTATATGCCATGTAGTTCTTCATCTTCATGCGGGTGAAGTCACGGGTTCCGTTGAAGCCGTCCTTGTATCCCGAAAGGACTTTCTTATTAATGAGGTATGCGTCCTGGAGATAGATAAGCGGGATCACCGGCATATCCTCGGCGAGCATCTGCTCCGCCTGATGAAGAAGTGCGGTTCTCTCCGAAGAATCGGTTGCCGCGTATGCGCGTTCGATAAGGTCGTTGTACTCGCTGTTCGAGTATCCGGTTATGTGACCCTTTACGTCATAATTCTCGGAACGGAGGTCAACACCGCCGCCGGAGAAATCATCGGCGAAGACGGAGAGCGCACCGAACGCATCGGTCGTAAGCATATTCATATCGACTGCGATAACGTCGAAATCTCCTTTTGAATAAGCATCGTTGAATTTATCTTCATAGAGATTGCTTATGGCATCGTTGCTTCCGCCGATGCGCGATCCCTTGAGAGCCTTGACCTTTACGTTGAATCCGAGATCCTTCCATTCGCCGGCAACATACTCTGCAACAGCCTTATCCTGCTCATTGTCCTTGACGGTCAGGTCGAATGAACCGCCGGAAACTCCCGCCTCGCGGAGAAGCGCCTTTGCGCCGTCCATATCCGCCGTGGTGGAGATAAGCTTTGATTCGGAATCAGCAACCTCGCGGAAGTCCTTCTTGCCGTTCGCATCGGAAACACCGTAGGGGATGAGTCCGGTTGCCGCCTTTGCGTATGTAACGATACTTACGATATGCTCACGGTCGATCGCCATCGAAAGCGCGCGTCTTACGCGGGCATCCTTGAAGAGATCGTTTTTTACGTTGAAATAATAGGTGTGCGTTGCAAGCTCATCGGAGATGACCGCCTGCTTTTTTACAGCCTCGCGCTGTGCGAGCGGAATGGTGCCAAGGTACCAAATACTGCTGTTCATATAAGCGTCGAACTGCGCGTTGATATCGCCGTAATCGTAGTGGGTAACGATTCTCCACGGAATAACGTACTTGTCAAGTGCGTCGGGCTTATCGGTATCGCGGAAGTAGTAGGAGTTGCGCTCGATACGGAGAGTGTGACCGTAATCGATCTGTTTGAGGGCGAACGGACCGTTCGTAAGAATGGTCGATGTCTTTCTTGCCCAGTACTCGCTGTTTGACGCGACCGTATCCTCACGCTGAGGAACCAGTGCGGGAGACGCGACGGTCTTGAAGAAAGCATCCGTATCTATATCGTGCTCGAAAAGAACCTGCAGGGTATATGTATCGACTGCGGAAGCGCCGAAATCGTCGATGGAGGCATCGCCGAACTTCACCTTGCGCGCGTTCTTTATATCGTAAAGAAGGCTCGATGCATCGCCGCGGAATTCGGGATCGATTATGCGCTTCCACGCATATACGAAGTCTGCCGCCTGAACGGTGCGTCCGTCGCTCCACTTCGTCGATTTAAGGTCTATGAGAAGCTTATACTCGCCCTTTTCCTCGTCGGTCGTATATGTATACTTATCCATAATAGCTTTTTTCCAATTGCCATTATCGTCAAGGTATGTAAGGCCTTCGAAAAGGAGTGCCGTTATTTTCACCATCGAATCGTCGGTGTATGAAAGTGCCGGATCGAAGTTGTAAAGCTCATCTGTAAAATAAACATCGATTATCGCGCCCTTGTCCCCGTCTTCAAGCGTGGAGCAGGCGGATAAAACTCCGCACAGAAGCGCCAATATCAGCGCCATGCTAATGATTCGTTTCATTTAGGGTTAGTCCTCCTTGGAATTCGCGGAAAAATCCTTTTCGACCTTCCGGATACGGATAAAGTATTGCGTAATTTTTTACTAATGTATTATACCACGCTTTCCGCCGATAATCAATCATATATTTTGTAAAAAAACAAATATTCATCTAAATGCACAATTGAAAAAAATATTTTTCGTCAGTTTGCACATAATAGTTTTACACGGAGGTAGCTCATGGAGAAAAACTGTGCTTATTCGAGAAGCGACCTCGCCTGCGAATGCATTGAGACGAAACGCGGCGGGCTTCGTGAATACGAAAGATACGGATTTCGCTGCACCGAGCTGACGATACGCGCCGGCGGCGAAGAAAAAATATACAAAAATAGTGCCGGAAGGTACGTCACCATGTCACCGGGGCGTCTATGGCTTTGGGATGACAGACGCGCCGCGCGCTTCACCGATGCGCTTGCGGACGAGATCACCGATTTCTTCGAAGCAGCATCGAAGCAGAAGATTTCGGAAAGCTCTTCGGTGCTCGTCTGCGGGCTCGGTAACAGGTTTATCACCTCGGACGCGCTCGGACCGCAGACTCTCGACAAGCTGACCGTCACGCGCCACGCCGTCGGCAGCGGAGGCATTCTCGATTCGCTCGGCTGCTCACGCATATCGGCGATAGCCCCCGGAACGCTCGGTCAGACCGGGATGGAGGCTCTTACGATAATCAAAGGCGGGATCGCCGAGGTTAAGCCGGATGCGCTGATCGTGATCGACGCGCTGTGTGCGCGCAGTCTCGACAGGCTTGCCGCGACCGTACAGATCTCGGATTCGGGGATACGCCCCGGCTCCGGAATCGGAAACTCCCGACGGGAGATCACGGAAAAGACAGCCGGAGTTCCGGTGATCTCGATCGGCATCCCGACGGTCGTGGATTCCTCGACTCTCGTCTACGATGCTCTCGAGCGCGCCGGAATAGGCGAATTTTCGGACGAAGTGCGCGCCGTGCTCGACGGCGGACGTGATTTTTTCGTTGCGCCGAAGGAATGTGACATGATAATAGCCCGGGT
>OLOA01002292.1_pt1 | contig 17580 bp, 26 predicted proteins | sample 1672201 | NCBI WGS metagenome assembly OLOA01 (sample SAMEA3136658, study PRJEB25190) | human gut metagenome
GCGCGTCCAGCAGCGCCGTCTCGTCCCGCCCCTCGCGCACGCAGCGCAGCACATACTGCTCCAAATGGCACAGCGCCTTTTTGGAAAGATCGGGCACAGCGTCCGTGCAGTCGCAAAGCTCCTCCGGCGCAGCGTTCGCGATGTTGGCGACGGATTTAAAATGCGTCAGCAGCGCGCGCCGCCGGGTTGCGCCGATGCCGGGAATATCCTCAAGGGTCGAGTGCATGCCCGCTTTTTGCCGCAGATCGCGGTGATGGGTGATGCCGAATCGGTGCGCTTCGTCGCGGACGCGCTGAATCAGGTGCAGCTCCGGCGTGTGGTGGTCAAGGCAAATCGGGTCTTCGCGGTCGGGAAGGAAAATTTCCTCCTGCTTCTTCGCCAGTCCGAACATCGCGACATCTGCGCCCATGTCCAGCAGCGCCTGCCGCGCGAAACGCAGCTGCTGCGGGCCACCGTCAATCAGCACAAGGTCGGGCAGGTCAGAAAACTTGCCGCCGATGGGGGATAGTCCCTGTTCTTCGCGTTCCGCCTTCTCCTGCAAGCCGTGCGCGAACCGCCGCCCCAGCACCTCGTTCAGGGAGGCAAAGTCGTTCGCGCCCTCGACCGTCTTGATGCGGAAGCGGCGGTATTCCTTTTTCGCGGGTTCGCCGTCGATGAACACCACCATGCTCGCGACGCTCAAAACGCCCTGCGTGTTGGAAATGTCGTAGCCCTCAATGCGCCGTGGGGTCTTGGGCAGCCCCAGCGCCTTGCCGAGTGCTGCCGCCGCGCCGATCGTGCGTTCTTCGCGGATGCTCGCGCGGGCGTTCCGCTTCTCCAGCGCGTCATGGGCGTTTTTCGCCGCCAGCAGCACCAAATCGTGCTTCTCGCCGCGCCGGGGCGTGACCAGCGTCACCGCCGCGCCCTTCTGCTGCCGCAGCCATTGCTCTAACTGGGCTTGCGCGCCGTCGGGCAGCTCCTGCACGAGAATGTTGCGCGGAATCAGGTTGCCCTCCTGATAATACTGCGTCAGGAACTCTGCCAGCACGTCGCCAGCGGGTTCGCTGCCCTCGCGGGGGAGGGAAAAGTGGTCGCCGCCGACCATGCGGCCGCCGCGGACGTAGACCAGCTGAATCATGGCGTCCAGACCGTCCTGCGCAATGGCGAGGATGTCCTGCTCGCTCCGGTCAGTCTGGATGGCGATTTGCCGTTCCATCAGCCCCTGCACGTCACGGATTTTGTCGCGGATGACGGCGGCGCGCTCGTACTGCATCTTTGCCGCGTAGTCCATCATTTCGCGGTTCAGCACGTCCAGTACCTGCTTGTAGTCGCCGCCGAGGAACGCCAGCACGCCGTCCATCATGTCCCAGTACTGCTCTTCGGTGCATTTTCCGGCGCACGGGGCGAGGCATTTGCCGATTTCGTAGTTGACGCACGGGCGGCAGGGTGTTTTCAGCGGCAGTTCCTTCCGGCACGTCCGCAGGGGGAACACGCCGCGAAGCGCGTCGATGACCTGCCGAACCGCCGTCGCGCCGATGTACGGGCCAAAGTACTTCGCGCCGTCCTTCTCCATCCGCCGGGCGAGGGTCAGACGTGGGAACGGCTCTTTCAGGTTGACGCGCAGGTACGGATAATGCTTATCGTCCTTGAGAAGGATGTTGTAGTACGGTTTGTGCAGCTTGATGAGGTTGCATTCGAGGCACAGCGCTTCGAGGTTGCTGTCGCACAGGAGAATATCGAAGTCGTCGATGTGGGAAATCATGGCGGCGACTTTCGGCGTGTGCTCCGTGTCGCGGAAGTAGGAGCGGACGCGGTTTTTGAGGTTGACCGCCTTGCCGACGTAGATAATCGTGCCGTCTTTGTCCTTCATCAGGTAGCAGCCGGGGCTTTCGGGCAGCATCCTGATTTTCAGCTCCAGCTTTTCGCCCCAGTCGATTTTTGCCATAAAATACCCTCCCCATAGATGACAAAAGCCGGAAGCCGGACAACCCGTCCGAACCTCCGGCAAGAAAATGCAAGAATCAACAAGTTAGTCGTTCGCCAGACCCCAGTCATCCAGCGTAGACGGAATCTGATGCCACAGCACGGCTTCCACCTTGCCCAGAATCATGTTCCGCGGCACAGCGCCGACGTGTGACGAGCGGCTGTCGTTGGAATTGTTGCGGTTGTCGCCCATCAGGAAATAATGTCCTTCCGGCACGATGTACGGGCCGTAGTCGCTGTACATCCGCGCGGACAGGAATTTCTCGGTGTACTTCACGCCGTTGACGTACAGGTAGCCGCCGGAAATCTGAACCGTATCGCCCGGCAGACCCACCACGCGCTTGACAAAATTCGTGCTGCCGCGGTCAGGATAGCGGCACACCACGACATCGAAGCGCTCCGGCTCGCCGCCCAGCACAATCGGCTGATTGAAGAAGTACGACGTGCCGTAATGCAGCTTGCTCATCATCATGATTTCGCCGTTGTGCAGCGTCGGATACATGCTGTTGCCGTCCACCACCACGGGCGAACCAACGAACGCTTTCAGCAGGAGGACGAGCAGCAGTGCGCCGACGAGTGTCGCAATCCACTCAATGGCGTTCTGCTTTGCGGGCTTTTTCACCTTCGGGGTGACGACGTAGCCCTTTTTCATCATGCGCTGCTGCCATTTGGTGTAATACAGGGCGGATTCTTCCTTCTTTTCGGGAGATTCCGGCGTGTTTTCGGGGGAGGAAGGGGCGGATTCCGCCTGTTTGACCTGTTCGGGTTCAAGGTTGGACATGGGGAAAACCTCGCTTTCATGATGCAGAGGAATTGCTTCGCACAATAAACGAATGGGCGGAGCGATTCGCTGCACGTTTCACGTCAGGAAATTTCTGACTTATTCGGCAGCCAACTGGTTACCGCATTTCATCAGAACTTCCTCAAAAAAATTCGCCAGAATAGGGGAAAATCCTGCCGAAACATCAAAAAGTTGCAGAAAGTTTACAAACCGTCAAGCGTCGCCGTTGAGCCAGAACGCGGGCTTTACCAGCACGGTTTCGTGCTCTTGGTCAATGTCCATCACCATCAGCGACTTTTCGCCCATCACGCGCTTCTTCACGGGTTTTGCGGTGGACATCACGAACGTCATGCCGACGACATCGACATTGAACTCGCGCATCAGGTCGACCATGCCCTTCGCCGTGCCGCCGCCCTTCAAAAAGTCGTCCACAATCAGGCACTTCTGCCCCTCCTGCACCGCGCGGCGCGAAAGGCTCATCGTCTCGATATGGCCGGACGATCCGGAAACGTAGTTGATGTTGACCGCGCTGCCCTCGTAGACCTTGGAGGAACGGCGCGCAATTACCAGCGGCACGCCCAGCGCGTTCGCGGTGGCGAAGGCGACGGGGATGCCCTTCGTCTCCATCGTCAGCACAAAATCCGGCGCGGCAGCATAGTATTCCGTCGCCATGATTTCGCCCATGCGGGTGACGATTTCGGGCGTGGAGAGAATGTCGCTGTAATAGAGGAAGCCGCCGGGTAGAACACGCCCTTCTTCGCTCAGCTGCTGGCAGAGGTCGCCGATGAACTTGCGCGCTTCAGGACGGCGAACTTTCGTGCGATAGCGAACACCGCCCGCCGCGCCTGTGACCGTTTCCAGCTCGCCCAGCCCGAAGTGCGCCACAACGTCGCGCAGGATATCAATATCCTCGCTCATGGTCGATTTGGCAGACCCGAAGAGGTCGCAAAAATAGGAAAGCGTGAAGATGCGGTTCGGCTTGGCGGCAAGAATCTTCATCATAGCGCTCATGCGCTCGTTGCGGCGGATTTTGTCCACGGGGGTATCGCTCCTTTATCGGTGGTCGAATGCGAATCCCGATGCAACTGAATCATCCGGGAATCGTATGGAAATGGTACGGTTTTTTCGGGCACACCGGAGCAAATCAGGCAAAATAAAAAATCCGGCGATGCCTGAATCGTATTATAGCACAAATCTACGAATGATGGAAGAGGGCAAAATAAAAAAAGTTCGGTTTTTGTGCGAATGCGCGCAATCATCCGCCGAAGGAGTATTACCATGGACAAAACAGGCAAAATTGCATGAGAAAAGGACAAAAATCAGCCGCTTTCCGTTGCAAAATGGCGAAAATCACCCGAAAGGCAGGAAAAAAATCCGCTCCCTCTTGCATTTTTGGCAGGGAAATAGTATACTTATATTCGGACAAAAAGAAGGAGGTGGTTCACCTATGAAGTCCGTGAACATCAAGCTGAACCTGATGACCGATGGTGCCAAGTTCGTCCAGATCGTTGGCGCGTATCCGTATGACATGGATCTGCGCAGCGGCCGTCACGTTGTGGATGCTAAGTCCATTCTGGGCATCTTCTCCCTCGACTGGAGCAAGCCTGTGACGATGGAGATTTACTCCGACGATTGCGACGACCTGCTGGCCGAGATCAAGCCCTTCCTCGCGTAAGCGTCAGGGGTCATTCAGGACAATCAGCTGCGGAAAGGTCTGCAATGGGGCAAGTGCCGCCGGCGCGGACTTTCTGCCGACAAGCGCATCCCCTCAGCCTCTGGCGGAGGGGGTGTTTTCGTAAATGCTATTAGTTAAGGCGCACGCCGAAGGTTTCCAAAGGGCGACCGCAAACTTCGTTTGTTTTCATGCCCTTTGGTCGCGTCCGCAGACGCGAAACCCTCTGCGTCAAAAGCGCAATATTATTATGGTAGAAAAAAATCCGCAAGGGAAGGAGGACGAACCCGCGTGCAGCGCAAAATTATCCCCGATGCCGAGAACCGGCTGCTCATCCTCTATGCCCTCAAAACCGTCGGCGCAATGACCGACCAGCAGCTGCTGATTGTCATGACCGACACCGACTTGATGAACTATATCACCCTCCAGCTGACGATTGCGGATTTGGAGAGCGAGGGCAAACTGCGCCGTCAGGGCGACACATCCGGCGGGACGCTCGAACTGACCGATGCGGGACGCTACCTGCTCAACAGCTTCGAGATGCACATTCCGGTCAGCCGCCGTGGGCTGATTGACAGCGGCGCGGCGCAGTGGCGCGAGCGGTTCGCGGCGGAACAGATGGCGGCGGTGGAGATTTTCGACCTCCCGAACGGCGAAAAGGGGCTGCACCTGCGCATCGTCGACCGCCGAAACGTCCTGCTGGACATCACTTTTGCACTGCCGACGGGCAAACGCATCAACTGCCTCCAGCAGCGCTGGCAGCAGTGCATGAATCAGGTCTACCTGCTCCTGCTGTCCACCTTGGGCAGCGGCCACACGCCGGAAAAGAAGCTGCCGGACGGGTGCAGCGTGCTGCAGGTGAGCGACTCGGAGTGGCTGACGACCGCCTGCGACAACCCGACGCAGCCGACCATTACGCTGATGGTGAGCCTGCCGACCGAGGAAACGGCGCATGAATGCGCGGCCACTTTTCCGACCATGAGCGCTGTCGTTCGCGACGCGATTCTGGCGCTCCTGGACGGCGCACAGCTGCCGTAATGCCGCGCGCCGCACACTTTTCCCGAAAAAAAGTAAATTTCCTCTTGACAAAGCGGTGGAAACGTGGTATGCTAACAAAGCTGGTTCCATTATGGAGAGATGGCCGAGCGGTTGATGGCGCTGGTCTTGAAAACCAGTGATACCGAAAGGTACCGGGGGTTCGAATCCCTCTCTCTCCGCCAGTTTTCTTAACTGCATACGAGCTTGACATGGAGAAGTACCCAAGTGGCCGAAGGGGCTCCCCTGCTAAGGGAGTAGTGTGAGTAATCGCAGCCCGGGTTCAAATCCCGGCTTCTCCGCCAAAAACCCCGGAAACGTTGCGTTTCCGGGGCTTTTCGTATTTCGGGTTGGATTGATGGCGGCATGGGAAAAGTATGATTATGGGTGTTTATCCTTGCTTGTTCTCGTCTATTACCCCCGCTATTACCCCCACACTTCCGCCCTTTCGCTTGAGTGTATCGACGGCGGCAATGGCATCGGAATCGCTTGGATGGGCGTAGCGCGAAAGCATGGCGGTCGTTGACCAGCGCATGATTTTGCGGACGGTTTCGGGCGCGACGTTCTCCGAAATGGCAAGGGCGGTTGCGGTGGTGTGGCGGCAGGAGTAGGGGGTCAGGCGACGAACTCCGGCAACGGCGAGGGCTTCATAGTAGCGCTTATAGAAATTATCTTCGCTGCACTTCCAGATGCAGCCGCTATCGCCTTGCGACGCATCCTGCAAGACGGGAATAATGTCGGTTGGCAAGTAGACGGCGGATGCTCGGCGTACATCCGTTTTCAGGCCAGCGCCGATGATGCGGCGATTCTCATAATCAATTTTGTCGGTGGTGAGTTGACGCAATTCTCCTGGCATCATGCCTGTGTAAATCATGATGAGCGGTATGGCAGCATAACGGCAGCCGGATTCGTAGGTTTGCCACAGCGCTTTCTGCTCGTCCTCCGTGAAAGGTTCACGCTCTTTTTCGTTTTTATCAGGCATGATGATAAAAGACGGCAAATCTTTTGAACACCAGCCATCAGCCGCGCCAAGTTTGAACAGGTGAGAAAAAAGAACCTTCATGTCATGCGCTGGATAATATGTTGACGTGTTTTCCGAAACGACACGACGCATGTCGGAAACGGTCAGCGTATCAATTGGGCGCAAAGCAAGAGACTGCATCTTCTTCCATGCGATTTTGTAGGCAACACGCTTGTCCTTCGACAGGCTTTCCATTTCGCCACCGCTGTACGTTTCCCAATACGCGGCAAGTGTTGGCGCGGTTTTCTTTTTCGGCAATTTCATGTTCAGCAGCGTGTCGCAATAGGCAAGGGCTTCGGTTTTGGTCTTGAAGCCGCCCTTGCGGGCGTGGCGACGATGACGCTTCCCGTCCTCGCCAACCACATAGCCGAGCGTTACTTCTGCTGTCCAGAGATTCCCTCGCTTATAAGCTGTCCCCGTCCCGTTCGGGCGCTGATGAACACGCGATGGGGCTTTTTTGCGGAACACACGCCCACAATAGCAGCACAGCATGGCATCTTCCGGAATCTCCATACCACAGCGCGGACACTTCATAATTTTCATAGCGCAATCTCCTTGACTTTTTCTGTGCGCCGCGCTATAATAATAGACGCAGCAATCGACAAGTGGTGTTGGCGGTGTTGCAGCGCTCTTCCCCTGAAAGGAAGGGCGCTTTTTTTATTTGCGGGCTTTCGCAATCACATAGACGTAAAACGTCGTCGAGGTGACTTTGCTGTACGACATATAATAGTCGTAGTTGTAAGAGCAAAGGTACACGTCGTCTCTGGTTTTCATGGCATCGTTCTTTTTTTCCGAAACCTTGTCGGTAATCTTGCCGAACAAGTCCATCCCTATACCGATTGCATCTGACAAAGATGTAGTAGTGTCCGTTTCGAGCGCAGCAACCGCCATCATACCGCTGTCTAAGCAATCCTGATTGTCATTGTATGAGTTGATGGAGGACATATACAGAATGGACACCTGCTTCACCTTGAAGGTTTCCGGGTCTACGACGACAACGCCTGCGCTGCTCTTGAAAACGAGGTCGTTTCCCGATTTTGTAGGCGGCTGTTCGGCGTATTCGCGAAGCGTCATCAGGTCTTTATCAAACATTTTTGTCAGTGTGAGCAGATTGGTATACGCTTCCTCAAACGCCACCAGCGAACGGCATTCAGTTGCTTTCGTTGTTTTCGCTGCGCTGGCAGACGGGAGCAGGGAGCAGGACAGGGCGAGGACAAGGGCGAGGACAAGGGACAAGTACCTTTTCATGGTTGGGTTACTCCTTTCAGTATTTTGGATAGCTTCATTATACCCCGAAAATTGGCGGTTTTCAAGGGATATTATTATGAAAAACACAGGCAAAGCAATATAATGAAGGAATCTGGGTTGAAAATTTTGTGTGGAGCGGCTAAAATTGAGATACATGCGCATGACGATACCGACAAGATAATTAGGAGGGACACCATGCGGCAGCCTATTTTCGTGTGCGTCAAGAGCAGGCCAGACATTGAAGCATTTATATACCATGAAGAACCGAACGTGATTTACATCAATACCGCCTGTACACGACCGGGAATTATCAAAATCGTGCTTGTCCCGAAAGAAGAACAGTAAAAGAAAACCCGCGCTCACGCGCGGGTTTCGTTTTGGTGTTGGCTATTTGTGTCTGATTTGGTCGCCTTGATGTCTGCGTCGATGTCCAGTTCTTCTTTGCTGCTTGTTCGCTGTACAAGTTTTTTCGCTGCATCAAGAATCGCATGGCGGTACTCCGGCGGCAGTTCGATGAAGATTTCCAGAATGCTGCGAGAAATACTGTCAAGGTTATATTTTGTACAGAAATTTTCCATCATGGAATCGGATGTCGTAACAAACATATCCCCTTCACCAGTCCGCAACCAGTGTTCCGAGACGTTGAATTGCAAACAAACCAGTTTCAGAATCTTCTCTGTTACATCTCGTTCGCCGTTCTCAATTTGAGACATATACGGTCGGGCAACAGTCAGTTTCTTTCCGAAATCTTCCTGCTTCATATTCAAAGCCTTTCGGACAGCCTTAACTCTTTCGTTCACGGTCATTGTTTCAGCCTTCACCTCCTTCCAGAAAGTATTATAGCATATTTACGTCGCAAATGCAACTTTTTTTCAAAAAAGATATTGACAAAACGTTGCAACTGCTGTATCATATAGTTGCAAACGCAACCGAACGGGTTGCAAATGGAGGTGACAGAATGAGTAAGAAGCCGATACAGGGCGAAGTCAAGCAGGAGGGCGAACACCTTATTGCATTGATGGAAGCTCTGCAAGAGTATCAGCGCATCTATCTGAACGGCGTTTTTCAGGGCTTGGCGATGGCGGCGAAGATTGCGGCGGTCAATCCGGCTGAAAAAGCTGCCACTTAATAGAAAGAATCTGAAAGGGCGGTGCAGGACATGGCGACGATGACGGTTGAAGAACTGGCGGCGCTTCCCGGCGTTCACGTCGGGACGAAAGAAGCGGCGGCGGTGCTTGGATGCGACCGCTATTCTCTCAACATCGCGGCAAAGCAAGGGACACTCAACATTCCGCATATGTTCGTTGGAAACCGCTTGAAAATCAGCAAGGCGGCACTGCTGGAATACTGCGGGTACATCAAGCGGGAAGAAGCGCCGCTTTCCATTGTGTTCAGCAAAGGCGTGAAGATGCGGGAGGAACGCAATGGCACTGCACATGAGTGAGGAAGAGTACGCGGCATTCCTGCGGCGGACGAGGACGACGGTCAAGCGTACAGCGCCTGTTCCGCCTCGGGAGGACCAGAAGCGGAAGAGCAAGTACGGCAATCAGCGGGTAGAGGTGGACGGGATGAAGTTCGACAGCAAGCACGAGGCGGCGGTGTATCAACAACTGCTGATGCGTGTCAAGGCTGGGGAACTGCGGGCGGTCATCAGGCAAGTCAAATTCGACTTGCCGGGCGGGATTGCGTACATTGCGGATTTCGTCGCCATCCGCCCCGACTTCTTCATTGAGGGGGTCTACGACGCGAAAAGCGCGGCGACGAAGCAGAACAGGGTATACATCAACAAAAAAAAGCAAATGCAAGCACTATATGGCATTGAGATTTTGGAGGTATGAGGAATGAAGCTGAAAGATTTCCTTTCGCTGTGCACCGGCAACACGGATGTGACGATTGAGGCGGAGCAGGGAGAGTATAAGCCGATGCTGAGCATGAACAGCACGGTAGAGATGCTTTCGTGGATGGCGAACGAGAACACGCTGAATGCGGAGATTAAGCTCATCACGAAGTACGATGACGAACTGGTAATCCGCGTGAAATTTTTCCCGGAGGAAGAGAAGCACGAGGACAGCGAAGAAGTGGAAAAACCCTTCTGACAGCCGGGAAAGTCCGGCTTCCTGCTGCGGCGACAAGCCGGAGACGCACCCTATTGCGTTTCGGCGGTGCAAGCCCGCCCCGCAGCGACTTTTTGAGGGAATGGGCTAACTGGTTCACGCCATACGGCGGTTTTTTCCTTTTTCTCCCGCCGTGAGATGCTGGTTCAAATCCGGCTGCCCTCGCGTGGAAGAGCAACAAAAGCCAACACCATAGGAAGGAGGACGCAGTGCGAAATGAAGGAGACTTAGAGGAAATACGGGTGACAGCGCCCCGACCGGGCGCGTGCGCGGTCTGTGCGTCCCTGCACGATGCACAAGACCCGCATGACCGGGACAGCTTGTACTACCAAAACCAGTTTTACAAGCAGCACAAGCGTTTTCCGACATGGAGTGACGCAATGGCGCACTGCTCGGAAATCACGAAAGCGGTTTTCCGTCAGCGGCTGGAACGGCGCGGCATTTCCATCGACCCGGAGGAAGGGGCGGACAATGGGCGGTAACGGCTGGCGAGAGATGTTCTCCTGCCCGACGGCAAAACGGAAGCTGGATGCACGGGCTATCCTCGTGTGGCACACTTTTCAAGGGGTGATGGTGACAGACAGCTTCCACGCCCGCGAATGCCGGTATAACGCATACTGGCAAGAAATTCCGAACCGCTGGATTGACACAAGAAAGCGGCAGCCGACGGAATGGGACGCGGACGTGCAGCGGTGCATCATCGTACTGGACAAATACGGCGACATCCGCATGAGGGGCTGGCACGTCGTGGCAAACGCAAGCGCGAGGGAGTACCCCGCGTGGATGCCGCCGCCGAAGCCGCCCGAAGATTATAAGACGCTGCGGAAAAACGCAGAGTAGCGAAGGGGCCAAGGAGAGCGACCCGCGAAGGGGTAAAGGGGGCGACCGCAGGCTTCGCCTGTTTCCATTGCCCCCTTATCGCGTCCGCAGACGCGAAACCCTCTGCGACAAAACAGCACACTTACAGGAGTTGCGTCCGCAGACGCGAAATCTCAAAACACAAGGAGCAAAACATGGATACATTAGCCAACACCAAGCAAAACAGCCTTTCCGTCATCGACGGACTGGCGGCGCAAGCCCGTGCCCTGCGATTGTCGATTAACGTCAATATGTGGCAGCTTGCAAAAGTGTTCCTTGAAGCGAAGGAACTTGTGCCGCACGGAGAATGGGAAGCGTGGCTTTCCGACAACGCGGATGTTTCTGTGCGCACGGCGCAGGACATGATTGCCGCCTACAAGCGGTTCGGGGGCAAGCCGCAGTTTGAAGGGCTGGGACAGGCGAAAACGTTCAAGCTGCTGCCACTGCCGATTGGGGCGGAGGAACAGTTCATGCAGGAACACGACGTTTCCGCGATGACGACCCGCGAAGTGCAGGAAGCCGTGAAGAAAGCGCGGGAGGAAGCACAGGCGGAAATCGACAAAGAGCGGAGCGCACGCATTGCCGCGGAGAAGCGCGCGGCGGAAGCGGAGAACAAGCCGCCGCAGATTCCCCCGGAGCTGGCGAATGAACTGCAAGCGAGCAGGGAAACCATTGCCCAGCAAAAAGAAGAGGTCGCACGGCTGTCCGCCATAGGCACGGAATCGCTGGAAGAGCAGAAGCGGCTGACGAAACAGAACGCGGACTTACAGCGCGAAGTGCAGGAAGCGAACGACCTGCTGGCGGAACAGCAGGAGGACTTGAACCGGGCGCAGCAGGAGCTTCTCAATGCCCAAAGCGCAATTGCGAAGGGGGACGCGGAGCGCGTTCCGTCGAACCATCTGACGGCGGACGCATTCGCAAGCGCGGTGCGGACGTTTATCGGGACGGTGGCGCGGATGCCGCAGATGCGCATGACGTTCGCTGGCATGACGCAGAACGAGAAGCAGGAGTACAGCGAACTGCTGGAAACGGTGGAGAAGTGGACGAAGGACAGCCGCAATGCGCTTGAAGGGACAGTGATATACCATGAGTAACGAACTTGAACCGAGCGCGCAGACCCAACTGACGGTGGAGAAACAGAATCAGCCGATTACCTACGGCGCGCTGAACAGCATCATCACAGAAATTCTGCGCCCGGTGCTTGAACCTATCGGCGAGATGCTCAAAAACAGCACGGCAGCGCTGGAACAGCTTTCCGCCGCGCAGAGCATCCAGAACGACCGCTTGGAAGCGCTGGAAAAGCAAATCCGGCTGCAAACGCCCGTGAACAGCAAACAGGTGAAGTACCTGAACGACGCTATCCGGTCGCGGGCACGGGAGCTGCTGGACAAACGCGGGGTGGAGGACGGCAAAGCAACGGCGAAGCTGGCTGGGTACATCCGCAAAGCGGTGATGGCGCGGTACGGTATCGCGAACATCCGCGAAATCCCGAAGCACGAATACAATGTAGCCATGCAGCAGATTGCCATGTGGAACGACCTGCTGACGGTGCGGGACGTGGCGAAAGGGGCGCGGGAACGTGTTGAAAATGCTTGACGGACTGCGCGTGTTGATGGTGCGGCATCGGATTCCGGCGCACATCATCAACCGCGTCAGCGCGGTATACAACTTCCTATACGAGAAAAAGGAGAACGCATGAGAATCAAACTGGACAAAGGGGCGATTGCGCCGACCCGCGCCCATGAGACGGACGCAGGGCTTGACCTGTACGCGCGGGAGGATGGGTTCATTCCGAAACTGTCGAGCGCGAATTTTTACACGGGCGTTCACATTGAGCTGCCGAAGGGTTGCTGCGGACTGCTGGTGAGCAAAAGCGGCTTGAACGTCAAGCATGGCATCACCAGCACGGGGCTGATTGACGAGGGATACTGCGGCGAAATCGTGGTGAAGCTGTTTAACCACGGCAACCTTGACTACACGGTGAAGCGCGGGGACAAAATCAGTCAGCTTGTCGTGCTGCCCGTCCGCTACGAAGGCGTGGAAATCGTGGAGGACATCAGCGGCGGGGCGCGCGGCGAAAACGGGTTCGGCAGCTCCGGCAAGTGATACTATTTCCGGAATAGTGATATAAAGGAGAAGCCAACACCATGCAGGTCAATTATATCCAGCAAATCAACCTCTTTTTTGAGTTCGCCCGCCGAAACAGACTGACACCCTACGACAGGATTTTGTGGCTGGGGTTGCTTCATTGCGCAAATCGCATGGCAATGAGCGCCGCAAACAGAGAGTGGGTCGAGGACTTTTTCCAAGTGAGCAACAACGAATTGATGGATTGGGCAGGACTGGAAGAACGCGCCATCCGCAACAGCCGGAACAGGCTGAAACAAATCGGGCTGCTGGACTTTGTGAAGGGCGACGGAAAGCGCTCCGACCCCCTCTACAAAATCAACTACCTAACCGTCGTTGGTTATAAAATCATCCCTATTATCAGATGCAGGCAGGACACGACCGGGAACAAAAATGCCGCCGATGGTGCAAGTGGTTGTGTAGGTGGTTGTGTAGGTGATAGTGTAGGCGAACATGTCAGCGAACACGACAGTACCAGCGTCAAATTTGTTCCCTGTGGTGTATGCGATAACAGAGTTTCTTCTAACAGTATAATAAAAACCAAAACAAAAGAAAAAGAAAAAGAAAAAGAAGAGATAAAGGCAAAGGGAGAAGAGAACGCGCGCGGCGCATTCGCCGGAGGATTCTCTGCGGACTGCGGCGGGCTGGTTGACCTCTCTGCTGACTACGGAGAGACGGCAGGGCTGATTGCCCTCCCGTGGGAAGATGTGGTGGTCAGCAGATGACAGCGACAGAAGTGAACAAGCTGCTTGCACTGGCGAAAGCGAATTACTCCTATGCCTTTAAGACGATGAGCAACCAAGAAAAGGTGCTTCTGGTGCAAAGCTGGACATTCGCTTTGCAGGACATTCCGACCGACGTGGTGATGATGGCATTCATGCAGCTCCTCTCCAAGTGCAAGTGGCTGCCGACGGTGGCGGAAATCCGGCAACAGGCGGCGAAGCTGCACAGGGAAGCCGAACGCATCCTCTACGACATCCGCAATGCCGAAGAAGTGGACAAGATGATGGGCGGCGGCGGGAAAAGTACGCCGGAAATGGCTGCGAAACGCGCGGCGGCAAAAAGCATCTTGTCCAAGACGTGGAATCTGTCGGACGATGAGGAAAGCGGACTGACGCTGCAAAACGTACTGGACAGCGCGATTCAACGCGGGAATCTGACCAGCGGCGGCGACGTGCTGCAAGGGCTGATTCCGGACGGAGGGGAAAACGAATGAACAAACTGACGATTATCGGGAACTTGACGGGCAACCCGGAAAGCAAGGTTGTCAACACGCAGAACGGGAGCAAGACGGTATGCAACTTTACCGTTGCGGTCAACCGCAAGGTGCGGGGCGAGAATGCAGCCGACTTCTTCCGGGTGGCTTGCTGGGACAGGCAAGCGGAGAACGCGATGAAGTACCTGACGAAGGGCAAGAAAGTCGCCGTCGTCGGGGCGGTAACGTGCCGCGCCTACACGACCCAAGATGGTCAGGCGCGCTGCACGATGGAGATTCAGCACGCGGACGAAATTGAGTACCTATCCGCGCGCGGCGAAGACGGAAGCCCTGCCGCCGCTCCTGCTCCTGCCTACGCGCCGCCGCAGGACAGCGGCTTCACGGCAGTCGAAACAGACGAACTGCCCTTCTAAGGCGAAAACGCAGGAAGCGGCGACAGCCGCGAAGGTTTCCAAAGGGCGACCGCAAAGCCCCCTTGTCGCTCCCGCAGGAGCGAACCCACTGCAACACAACAACAAAGCAAAGAGGAGAGTGCCAACACCATGATGAACCGAGCCGAACGCCGCCGTCAAATGCGGCAAAAACCCGCTGCAAAAGCCCCGACGCAGATGCAGCCCGACAACACGGATGCTGCGATTGCCGACAAAATCAAGCGCGCCGAAGCGCAGCTTGAAGCCATGAAGAACGGCAAATTCAACGCCCTTCTGAACCTCGACACCGATGGTTTCCAGCGCGAAATGGAAAAGTACGAACAGGCGCGGAAAATCATCGAACACAACGGCATCACAGAAAAAGACCTTGAAGAATCCTACGAGAAGGGGCTCCGCGACGGCATCCATGAAGCGGGGCTGAACATCACAAAGTGCTGCTATGCGGCGGTGTGCCTTGCCCTGCATGATGAGTTCGGTTTCGGCGCGGAACGCTGCTATCGGGCGGTCAATGCCGTTGACCAGCGCATTGTGTGGGCGCTGAACCACGTCGAGCTGACGGACGAAGTGCTTGAAAAAACAGGGCTTCAAATCAAGTTTGATGAGCCGTTCGAGCGCGTGGAACGGGTGGAGAAGGGAACCAAGAAGAAATGAGACTGTGGGAGCTTGACAGTGAACTGCAAGCCCACCCGGATGTGGGCATCCGCACGCTGAAAGACCTGACGAAAGACGAGTTGATTTATCTCCTGCATGAGTGCTGCACGGCAAGCACCGTGAACTATGCGCTGTGTGACGTTGCGAACAAGCGCTTTACAAAGCAGCTGCAAAGGGAACGGGAGGCAACGGCGAAACACGCCGAAGTGCTGAAAAAGTGGAAAGCGCTGTTCGCGCCGTATCAGGGCTGTGATTTTTCTCAGATACCGGAAAAAGTGCTGATGGAAGGAAAGTTCCTGATAGACGAAATGCGGCGGCTGGAAGATATTTTTCTCGGAGATTCGATTCCGAAGAACAAGAGGAAAAAGAGATGAGCGCAAAGCCAACACCACAAGAACTGCTTTCCGCCATCCACAAGCACTGTATGGATTGCAGCGGCGGAAGCCGGACGGCGGTGCAGAAATGCGGCATCAAGGAATGCGCGCTGCACCCGTTCCGGCAGGGAAACGCGCGCGAGGGCGAAAAACCGCCGAAGGGACAAATCTCATTTACTGACCTGATGGAGGGGACAAGGCATGATGATACTTGCAATGCTGGGCTTGCTGGCGCTTCTCGTCTGCGTGGCTTGCCTGTACGTCAATAAGGAGTGAGGAGCATGGAAAAACCGAAGGTAACATATCAGCAGATTCTCGACGCGGTGGCATACTGCGCGGATGGCAAGCGCTTTGACGGCGAGTGCGACAAATGCCCGCTGAAACCATTCAACGCCGGTATGCAGCTTCTCTGTACGGGGTGCATCGGCAATCTGCTGCAAGCGGTTCGTGAATTGCTGAGTGAACGGAAACAGACTACTGCTCGGAACAAAGAAGCGGTGTACAGCCAGCGCGGAGATGATTATCTGCTGGAAGCGCAGAAGGTCGCCGGGAATTGGCTGATGACCTTTGAAGAGGTCGTGAACAGCGCGGAACGCTGCGTATGGCTGGAAGAACACGTCGGGGAAGATGAACTGGATGTTCACGTTCGTAAGGTGACGCGGTGGGAACGGGACAGTCACCGTGTGTATTTCGACGGCGGTCGCGTATGGTACAGAGACTATGATTACGGCGAAACATGGCGCTGCTGGGCGCATATGCCGTCGGTGGAGGATATGCAGAAATCCGCGTGGGGGGGATGACGGATGATGGACAACGCGGAGCTGAACAGGCGCATCGGCGAACTGGGGGGGCTGATTCAACGACCGTACACGAAAACCCCATTGGCATACATGATGAACAGGGAACGGAACGACCGCCCTGTAAAACCTATCATCAACGCAGCAGGCGCGGAAATGCTTGTCAACGCCATTGTGGGCGCGCTGACGGCGGATTATGTACACGATGCTCGAAAGCTGATGGAACACCCAAACGACGACAACAGCCGCAGAGAACTGCGAGAAACGGAAGATTTCATTCACACGACACTGTTTGCGCGGCTGATACAGTCCGACATTGAAGCGGACGAAATCATTTACGGAATGCGGCAAAACGTATTTGACAAGAAATTTAAGTGTTACAAGCCATACAAGGAAGAAAACCGCCTACGAAAAAAGATAGAGCAGGGAAGAAAAAAGGAGTACACAAAACGTGGGAAACGTGCGAAATAAATTGCCGAAGAATCTGCCCATGCCGCGCTGTCCCGGTTGCGGCGAACGGATGGAACTTGTGGACAACTTGGACGCATACGGCTATGCGGATTTTCCGGTATTTTGGTTTAACTGCGGTGTGTGCAGATGGAGCAGCCCAGAGATGGCAACCGTGAAGGATGCGTATGCTATCGCTATGCGCAGGTGGCATCCCCGAAATCGTCTGCTGACGGAGAAGGAAATCCGCGAATCCGCGTCGGTGTGGTGCGAAGAAAAGATTGAGTGCGGCATGACGGTGCTTGACCCGATGCTTGTTGTTTCCGCCACAAGTCGGCACTGCGTGGAACTTATCACGACGGATGCGGAGAAGCTGGAAATGAACGTGGCAGACTTAAACATCAAGTGGCGCTGCTGGATGCGAAAGCCGAGCTTTGAAGAAATGGACGCGGTGGCGTGGAAAGAAGGGACGGAAGATGGAGAAGATTAAACTGAAACCGTGTCCGTTCTGCGGACGCAAGGCGCAAACGTTCTGCACCCCGGAACGGGAGTATCGCGACGGTGAAAAACTCGTCGCGGTTTATCCGAAGGTATTCAATGCTTATTGCATTTGTGGGCAAGCAGAAGCGAAAGCGGCAACGGCGGAAAAAGCGGCGGAAAAGTGGAATCGCCGTGCGCCGGAATGGTTTTCTGTGGACAAGGTGCTGCCGGCAGATTGTCGTGCGTGTCTCATTGTGACAGCCGAAGGATGGGCGGTTGCTGGGTACTATGGCAATGGCGCGTGGGTGCTTGACTACGACGAACTCAACATCGAATGCGAAGTGACGCGCTGGCGAGAACTGCCGG
>OLOA01002296.1_pt1 | contig 17551 bp, 21 predicted proteins | sample 1672201 | NCBI WGS metagenome assembly OLOA01 (sample SAMEA3136658, study PRJEB25190) | human gut metagenome
TGGACGTGCCACCTTCCTGCCTCTTAGCAGTATGAGCAACAAAACTAATTTCAATGCTCCTGATGCATTAGAGGAAAAGGGAGTGTTGGGGCTTGCCAGTGACTTAGTGGATATTAAGAAAGAATACGAAGGGGTAGCTAAATACCTTCTTGGAAGAGTTATGGTGGTGGACACCATTGACCATGCCATTTCCATTGAGAGAAAATACCGTTACACTGTTAGAATTGTTACCCTTGAAGGTGAATACCTAAATGTAGGTGGTTCAATTTCCGGTGGTGCCTTTAAAAACAACAGTAATCTTCTGGGACGAAGACGTGAAATAGACGAAATTCAAAAGAAGCTTGTTACATTAAAAGAAGAAAAAACAGGTCTGGATAAGGCTTTAACAGATAACAGAGGTGAAATAAGTGTTGTTTCAGAGGAAGTAAATAAAATTACAGCAGGTTTACAGGAACAGCTTATTATTAAAAATACCATTGAGATTAATTTAAAGCAGGCAAAAGATAAGAAGGACAGCATAGCAAGGGAATATAAGGATTATACCAGTGAAAGCGATGATATTGCTGTTCAGATAAGCGACATCAATAAAAACAGTGTATCTCTTAATGATGAGCTGACGGGAACAGAGGACAGAAGTAACCTGTTAGAAAAGGAAGTTGTAGAGAATACAAAGAAACTTAATTCTCTAAAAGAAGAATTGGCTCAGCAAAATGGTCTTTTAGAAGAAATAAATATTGAAATTGCAAACTATAAGCAAAAGCACGAATTTATTGTTGAGAAAATCAGTAATGCAGGTAAGGTTATTGAAGGCTTTAAGCAGGAAATAGAAGATATTAAAAATAATAATATAAATGTGAAGGATAATAAAGAAGAAGCTAGCTTGAATAGAGGTGTTTGATCTCTTTTTTTTATGAATATTTTAGATTATCTATTTGTAATATTTATTATTAGGAGGGCTATATGTTTAATAGTATATTAAAAAAAGATGTACTAGATATTTATATTAAAACATTTCTAAATAATTATAAAAATATAATCACAAAATATTATAATGGTAAAGATTTACAAAGAAAAATAATGAAAATGAGTAATTTTATAGATAAAATAGCTGTTTGGTATGAATTTAAGTATCCTGATAATCAAATAAATAATGTTATATTAGATTTATTAACATTAGATAAAAATAAGTATTTATATACTAGCGATGATCTTTTAAATGTTTTGAGTTTTGAAGAGAAAAGTTATCTTATTGAGCCTAGTTATGATAATATTGCATATTTAGATTCTTCATTTAATTCATATTTATGTCTAGATAAAGATGGTTTTATTATAAATACTATTGGTCTTGATATATATACTAAAAATAATTGTAGTGATATAAAAGTAATAGGAATGCATTTGAGTGAATTTTTAAATTTGATGAAATTAAGAAATATTGTTATTCCATGTGAAAATGAATTATATGAAGAAATTGAGTATGTTAAAGTTCACAAAATAATAAAAGAAAATATATTGGAAAGTATTATTTATATGATTATGAAGCGTAATAAAAATTTTTATAGTGCTAAAAGAGCTTATATATTTGCAAAAGAGTTTAATTTGAATAGTGAAATACCTTTAAAATATGGATTATATTTAGATGATCCACATTTAAATGAATTTATAAACTTATATTTAAAAGATGGTGGTAATGAGAATTTAAAGTGTTACGTTGATTATTTTAAATCAACTAAAATATTAACAATTAACGATTTAAAAAATAATTTAAATAATAAAGTTTTAACTTATCATAATAATAAATAATTTTTATAATCATAAATGTGCTAATTACAAAGATATAAAATGTGATAATGATAATATTTTAGCTACTTTAATGTTTCTTTATGATTTAAATTACGTTTATTCTTTTAAATATATAAAAGAACATGGATTGCTTGAAAAAATGTATAAAAATGTTCAAAATAAAGATAAATTTAAAGAATATTTTGATTACATCATTAATTATGTAAACAAACGTATTTTAGAAAAAGATTAAACCTAAAAAAAGAATTCTATTTTAAATTAGAATTCTTTTTAGTTAAAGATTGTCAAATTTTATAAATTTTCTCTTTGATATTTGATTGATATTTTTTTAGAGTAGTTGGATCAATAACATATCCATTTTTTTCTTTTTCTAGGTATGGAGTACATGATCTACTATCAAATAAATACTCGACATTTTCAATGATATTAAAAAAATCTTGCTCAGTTAATAAATCTATTGGTATATAATTATAATTATTTACCTTTAAAAAAATCACATTTTCCATTACTAATTCGTAATTGTCTCTGTTAACTAGTTCTTCTTCAGAAAAGTCTTCTAAATTACGTTCATTTATTTTTGTAAAATATAATAAATCTCCTATATAAAATTCAAACATATCTATCACCTTGTATAACTTATTATAAATGTTTAACTTTTAAAGTCAATTAAAATGTTAAGTGTTATAATATTTTAAAGGAGTTTTTTATGATAAGTAAAAAAGAAATTATAGAAATAATAAATAATCGATACAATAATGTAGAAGAGTTCACTTTATTAACTATTTTAGATGCAATTAAAAACCAGGGTTTAACGACAAAAGAAGAAATTTTAAATATGTTAGATGAAGCAGATTTTATAATGTCTGAAATTAATAATAACTATAATGATAAAAGGAATATCCAACTTAATGATTTTTATAATGAAGTAAAAAGATTAGCAAATAAATATAATATATCTTATTTATTAGTAACTGATAAAAGGTATGATAGTAATGATTTAAACAATAAAACTTTTAGTGCTGTTTTAGATTATTATGATTCTTTAAAGGATAGTAATGAATAATATTGATGTCATTTTAAAAAAATTATCATATTCTAAGTTTAGAAGTCGTTTTACTTTAAAAGAAAAAGAGATCAATTATATTAATGAAAAAGGTTTAGATGTAATAAGATTACATGCTAGGGACTTTATTTCTAAACGTCTTGCTCCATTGAATATTCCTAATGATGGTAAACAAACTCCTATGAAAGGACATCCGGTTTTTGTTGCTCAACATGCTACTGCTACTTGTTGTAGAACATGTTTATATAAGTGGCATAAAATTGAAATGAATAAAGAGCTCACTCAAAAAGAGCAAGAGTATATAATCGATATAATTATGAAGTGGATAGAGAAAGAATATAATAAGAAATTGTTATAAATCGACAACTTCTTTTTTTATAATATGATAACTTTATTATAAGAATCGAGGTTGATATGAAAGTAAAAATATTTGATGAGAATCATGAAAAAGACTTAGAAAATTCTGTAAATATGTTTCTTAGTACGTTAAATAGTGATATAATTGATATCAAGTATCAAGTATCGGTTTCGATATTTGGCGAAGAACAGGTTTATTGTTTTTCAGCAATGATTATATATAATACGGAGTAGTGATAAATTTGAAAAAAAATTCATTTTTAGAGGGAAGTTTTATAGCTACAGCATCTATAATTTTTGTTAAATTATTAGGAATGTTATATGTTATTCCATTTTATGCAATAGTAGGTACTAAAGGTGCATCTTTATATGCTTATGCTTATACAATTTATAATATATTTTTAGATGTAGCATCAGCAGGACTTCCAATAGCAATTAGCAAGTTAATTAATGAATACAATACATTAGATAAGAAAGAAGCTAAAGTAAGAGCTTATAAAATAGGTAAGAAAATAGTTAGTATATTTTCGATAGTTTCTTTTGTAATAGTTTTCTGTTTTGCAGAGGTTATTGGAAAGCTTATTTTAGGAGATTTAAGTGGAGGTAATACAATAAAAGATGTTGCATTTGTTATAAGATGCATTTCTTTAGCAATATTGGTTATTCCATATTTAGCTGTTAGTAAAGGCTATTTGCAAGGTCATCACTATATAAAAGCTCCTTCAGTAAGTCAAGTTTTAGAACAAGTAATACGTATATTTATTATTATAGTTGGCTCTTATTTAACTATAAAGGTATTCCATCTAAGTGCTACTTTAGGAGTTGGAATTGCTGTAACTGGAGCATTGGCTGGAGGTATAGTTGCTTGTTTATATATTAAAAAGAAAATAAAAGAAAATAAAACTGAGCTTGGCTTGGATGAGACTTTAATTCAAAAAAAAGATTCAGTTACAAATAAAGAGATTGTTAAAAAAATATTTGGATATGCGATTCCTTTTATAATTATTGATACGGCTGCAAGTATTTATAGCTTTATGGATATGGTTTTAATTATTAGAACATTAAATTATTTATCATTTAGTGCACATGATGTAGAGTTTATTGCTAGTTCTATAATTACTTATGCACCTAAAATTAATATGATAATTGCTGCTATAGCAACCGGTATGTCTGTAAGTTTGATTCCAACTATAGTATCTGCATATGTCAAGAAAGATTGGAAAGATGTAAATAAAAAGTTAAATAATGCATTACAGATTATTTTAGTTATCTCTATTCCAATGGCTGTAGGTATTTCTTTACTTGCTGGACCTATATGGTCATTGTTTTATAAATATAATTCTTATGGTGTAGCTATATTAACTTTAAGTATATTCAATGCAATATTGACAAATTGCTATGTCATCACTAGTTCAACTTTACAAGGGCTAAACAAGTTTAAAATTGTTTATTTAGCAACTATTTTAGGATTCTTGACAAATGGAGTTTTAGATGTACCTCTAATGTTATTGCTTAATCATCTTAAAATACCAGCATATTTCGGAGCTATTGTTGCAACTATGATTGGCTATTCTTTGTCAATATTTATAGGATTGTTTACATTACATAGACAAAATCATATAAGCTATAAAGAAACTTTTAAGGTAGTATTGAAACTTATTGTACCGTTAATAGCTATGATTCTAGTTGTAACTTTATTGAAAATGATAATTCCATTTAATATAGCTAGTAAAATTTCTTGTATTATTTATATTGGAATTTGTGCTTTATTGGGAGCGACTGTATTTATTATTATATCCTATAAAATGGGAATTTTAACTGAAGTATTTGGAAAGAAATTTATAAATAAGATCATAAAAAAACTTACTCTTGGAAGAGTAAAGCTTGGAAATTAAATCATATACATATTAGAAGTAATATTTATATCATCGTCTTTATTTGTTGCAGCAGATAAAGATTCTAGTTTGGAAACTCTAGATTCTAATTTTTGGATTTGTCTTTCTAGACGAGAAATTTTATTATCTAAGTCATTATCAGCATATGATGTTGTACTTGGATAAGTATTCATTGTATAATTAGGCATACTTTGTCCAGCATAAAAGCTACTATTATTTGATGCAGCTTGATATGGCATCATTTGAGGCTGCATATTCATTTGAGGTTGTTGCATCATTGGATTTTGCATAAATGATGATATTACTTGTGAGCTTTCAAAAAAGGCATTACGATCTTTTTTCATAGGTATTCCTCCCTTTTCATAATTATTATATGTTATACTAAAAAATATGTTTCAAGGAAGTGATGTAAATGCGTTTAAGAAATGTAAAAAATGCAAAAGAAATATTAGAAAATTGTGAATTGTTAATTAATAATCCTCAAGACTATAAAGGAAATTTTAATAAATTATTTAATAATAATAACCCTATATGTTTAGAAATTGGCATGGGTAAGGGTCAGTTCATTATAGAAATGGCTAAAAAACATCCAAATATAAATTATATTGGAATTGAAAAAATGAGTAGTATTTTAGCTAGAGGAATAGAAAAAATTTCTAAAGAAGATATTCCAAATATAAGATTGTTAAGAATAGATGCTTTACAACTTAATGATATTTTTGATAAAGAAATTGATACAATTTATTTGAACTTTTCTGATCCTTGGCCAAAAAATAGACATGCTAAAAGAAGATTAACTTCTGAAGTATTTTTAAAAGTTTATGATGATGTTTTTAAAAATGAAAAGAAAATTATTCAAAAAACTGATAATGATTTATTGTTTGAAAGTAGCTTAGTTTCTTTAAGTGAATATGGATATATTTTAAAAGAAGTATGTTTAGATTTACATAACAATATTAATATTTCTAATTGTATGACAGAATATGAAGAAAAATTTTCAAAACTGGGTATCAAAATTAAGTATTTAAAGGCTGTAAAAAAATAATTTAAAAAATTGTTATATTTTGTTATAATTAAAAATAAGGGTAGGAGGTTATTGATGAAAAAAGTTTTACTTGCTTTTATTATTTTAGTAGGTTTAACAGGCTGTACTAAAATAAATAATTTATCTTTAGACCAAATTGTAAATAATACTATTGAAACAAAAGTTAAACTATCTAATCAATATCGAACAGGGTATAAATATTATTTACCACGTGGATTATCTGTCATTAATCAAAGTGATTATAATGAAAAAATAAATACTGATAGATATTCTTATTATTTATATGTTGATGTTGTAAGTTACTATAATAAAGTTAAATCTGAATTTAAAGTAAACAATAGTGCTTATTATTCTAAGGCTATTAAGCATGATAAAAATTTCGGATATTTAGAAATCAAACCAATAAACGACAAATATCTAGTTGAAATAATGTATAATTATGCTAAAATAGAAGTGATAGTAAAGAAAAAAGATATTAATACAACTGTGGCAAATGCGATAACCATTTTAAATTCCATACAATATAATAATAATATAATTGAAAATGTTATGGGAGAAAATGTGTTACAATATAAGGAAACTGAACTAAATATTTTTGAAACTAAAAAGGCTGAAAGTAATTATATTAATTATGAAGAAATGTATGGTCAATATAATGAAGAAGATGATGTTCATGATTCCGACTTGATAGAATAAGGATGGTGTTTAAAATGGGATTGTTTAGTAAAATAAAAAATGTTTTATTTGAAGAAGAAGAAATAGAAATTCCAGTTTTTAAAAAAGAAGAAACTAAAGAAGAAGTTGTGCAAGCAAAACCTGCAAGAACTTATGAAAGATACGAAAAGGCAAAATTAGAGGAAAAGCCAAAACCTAAGGAAGTAAAAAAAGAACCTGAAGTTGTTGTTGAAGATAATGAACGTGAAATTTTTAAAACTGAACCTACTTTTCAATTTCCGGTTTTTGATGAAAGTGAATTTGAAGAAACTAAAAAGAGTAGAGTTAGTACTAAAAATGTCGAGTCCAAAAAGAAGAATCTTCGTAAAATAGATTTTGGTAAATATGAAAATCTAAAAAAGGAAGAACCGGAAAAGAAACATTTTACACCATCCCCTGTAATTTCACCAGTTTATGGTGTTTTAGATAAAAATTATACAAAAAAAGATGTTGTAGTAAAAAGTCATCCTGCGAAAGAAAAAGTAGTAGATATTGATAGTATTAGAAATAAAGCTTATGGGACTTTAGAAGAAGAAATAGAAAAAACTTTTAAAAAGCCTGTTGAAGAGTTTTATGAAACTAAGCCAACTAAATCTATAGATGATTTATTAATTGATTCAGTTGATGAAGAAATTCCAGTAGATGATGTTGCTCTTGAAACTGAAGATAAAAATGTAAAAAATAACTCTTTAGATTTGTTAGATGAAATAGAAGAAGATATTAAAGAAAATAAGCAGTCAAACGATTTAGATGATACTTTAGAAAGTGATCTATTTAATTTGATAGATTCTATGTATACGAATAAAGAGGAGGATAATTAATGCTATTTTTACAAGAATTTTTACCAATTATAATATATTTTTTGTTAATAATTTTATTGATTGTTGGTATAATATTAGGTGTAAAAGCTATTAAAGCTATTGAAAAAGTAGAGCAGGTTGTAGACGATGTAAATAAAAAGGTAGAATCATTAAATGGATTTTTTAGCGTAATAGATTTTACAACTGATAAAATAGTATCTTTAAGTGATAAGTTAATTGACTTAATAGTTAATGGCTTTTCAAAATTGTTTTTTAAAAAGAAAAAAGTAAAAAAAGAAAATATGGAGGAAGAATAATGAAAAAAAAGGGTATTGGAAAATTTTTAGCAGGAGCAGCTATAGGGGGAGCTTTAGGAGTTTTATTTGCACCTAAAAAAGGCAGTGAATCTCGTCAAGATTTAAAAAATAAAGCGGCTGATGCAATAAATGGAGTAAAAAATGCTGATTATGAACAAATTAAAAAAGATATTGAAACTAAATTTCAACAATTAACTCAAGAAGTTAAGGATTTAGATAAAGAAAAAGTTTTAAAGATTGCTAAAGATAAAGCAGGTGATATAAAAAATCAAGCAAATGAATTAGTAAATTATGCAATAGAAAAAGGAACTCCAGTAATACAAAAAACTGCTGATGAAGCAAAAGACAAACTAATTGATTTGTTAAATTTAACTATAAAAAAATTAGAAAGTTCTAAATCAGATACACCTAAAAAAAGCACTAAAACTACTAGTAAAAAATAGTAGTTTTTTTTGACATCATACATATAAAATGGTATCATTTTATTAGTATAAGGAGCATGAAATATGAAAATGACAAAAAAGCAAAATGTAGTATATAGTATTTTATTTGTTATAGTTGTAATTTTAGGAACTTGTTCAATTACAGTATTTAGTCGAAATGTTAAACAGTCTTATGCTTTGAGTTTAGAAATAAATAGTGTTAGTAACGTCAATGCAGCAGATATTGTTGCAATTAGGGCATCTAGTTCAAATGCAATTAGAGGTTATTATATTGGTACTACAGATGATATTAGAAATGCAACATTTTATTTAACTAGTAGTAATAATTATAAAGTTAGTTTATTAAACGGTACTTATTATTTTTGGGTAAAAGATGCCTCAGGAGCAACTGCTAAATATGGAAGAACAATAACTATTAGTAATTCATGTACTAGTAATTATCAAAATAATGTAAAAGGTAGTGGTAATTCTAAGCATTGTTATTTTACATCTGATGGTAAATATTTAGAAGAAACTAAGTCTGAAGAGTTAGTAAGATGTGCAAATGGATATACACGTGATGTTTCTAAAACTAGTGTAGTACAAGATACATGTTCCAATTTATCTGCAAGTTCAATAAAAAATATGGGATTAAGTAAAAAAGTTTGTTATAAAGTTTGGTCATATGCATGTGTTCCAACAGGAAATACATCATCATCTGGAAATTCATCATCTAATTCGAATCGTAGTGCTTTAAGTGTTGTAAGTGCGACAACTTCAAATGATTGGACAAATTCAAATAAAGAAATAACTGTTACTAGTCAAAAAGGAAGTAGCAATATTGCTGGATATTATATTTCAACTAATTCATCAAAACCAAATGCTAATTCTGGTTGGCAAGCAAGCTCTTCTACAACATGGACAACTTCACAAGGTGCAGGAACATATTATATTTGGGTAAAAGATGCTGCTGGTAATATTAGTAGTAATTATAAATCAGTTACTATATCAAAGATCGAAACAACAAAACCTCATGTTAATTCAGTAATTCCTTCTTCTGCAAATAAAACTATTACTATAAATGCTAGTGACGATGGTGGTAGTGGTATTGCAGGATATTACATAAGTAATGAAAATAATGCTCCTAGTTTATCTAGTAGTTGGAATAATTCAAATGAAAATACTTATACAATAAATAAAGATCCAGGAACATATTATGTTTGGGTAAAGGATGCTGCAGGTAATATAAGTGATAGCAAAAGTGTTGTTATGGCTTCTGCATCATCTACGGATAATAATATGTTGTCATCATTAACTATAAAGGGTATAGAAATTTCTCCAGCATTTGATGCTAATACTTTTGAGTATGAAGCTATATCAAATGTATCAAAAATCAGTGTAGATGCTACTTTACAAGATAGTAATGCCAGTTTTGAAAAGAAATATGGTCCAAGAACTGTTAATTTAAAGAGTGGCGTTAATAATGTTGTTATTAAAATAAAAAGTGCTTTAGGTAGTGTAAAAGAATATAAAATTAAAGTTACTTACAATGGTAAAAGCTCCACTAAAACTAGTGCTAGACTAAAATCATTAAAATTAAATAGTGGAAATTTAACATTTGATCCAGATATTACTGAATATCGTATGTATGTTCCAAAAAGTTTAGAAAATTTAGAGGTAAGTGCTGTAGCAGAAGATAGTAATGCTGATGTAAAAATTGATCAACCTGAAACTTTAGAAGTTGGGGATAACAAAGTAACAATTACTGTTACATCAACTGATGGTACTTCTAAGGTGTATACTTTAAATATAATTAAGAAAACTACTGAAGAGATTTCAACTAATAATTATTTAGAGTCTTTATCAATTACCGGATATGATATTAAGTTTGAAAGAGAAGTTTTAAATTATGCTATTAAACTTGGTAATAAAACATATATAAATGTTAATGCTGTAGCAGAAGATAGTAATGCTGAAGTTACAATTGATAGTACTAAGTATTTAACTAAAGATAGTATTGTTAAAGTTATGGTTAGAGCCGAAGATGGTAGTGCTAGAATATATAAAATAGCAATGAATAAAAAAGGTTCTAAAGTGTTATTGGTAATTTTAATTATATTAGGTGTTTTAGTTGGTTTATTATTAATTGCTTATATTATATTAAGAATTTTAGGTTATAGTGTTTATGTTAATTTTGGAGCTATAAAAGATTTCTTTATAAATTTATTTAGAAAAAACAAAGATTAGAATTCTTTGTTTTTTTTTTAACTTAAAATATTAGCTTAACATAAAATACTATGAAGGGAGGATTCTAAATATGAATCAATATCAATCACAATACAAACCACAGTATCAACCTCAATTTTATCCTAATAATCAAATTATCGATAATCAAGATAGACAATTTGTTTTTCCATTTTTAGTAGGAGCTGTAACTGGTGGAGCAGCTATTGGATTAACAAGACCTAGACCAGTTTATGTTAATCAACCTTATAGACCATATCCACCTGCAGGTTATGGTTATTACAATTACGGCTATTACAATCCTTACTATCGATAAAATACTCTATAAGAGTATTTTTCTTTTTCTAAAGATAACTTTAATATAAGTGCTAAACTGATAAAAAATAGAAGTAGACTAGAGCCGCCATACGATAAGAATGGTAATGGTATCCCAATTATAGGCAATACACCTAAATTCATTAATATATTTTGAATTTGATGATATAAAAACATGAAAAGAAAACTACTTGTAATAAGCTTACATTCGTAATTTTTAATTGAAAAAATATTATGAATTATTAGTATGTCTAAAAATAAATATGATATTAAAGTAATCATTGCTGAGATTATTCCAAAATTATTAATTGTTAGAGTAAAAATAAAATCTGTAATTGCTTCAGGAAAATATAAATTTATTGCTTTTGTTGGTGTATTAACCATCTTAGCATTGCCAATAGTTATTAATGCATTATCTATTTGCATACCGCCCCCATTATGAAAATTTGTAATTCTATCAATTCGATAATAAAATTTAGGTCCAAATATATTTATTATTATTTCTGGCTTTTTTAAAAAAGTAATATACATTACTGATAATAATGTTAAACATATAACACTTAAAATTATAATATATTTCTTTTTAATTTTGCTAAATAATATAATTCCTAAAGTTATAAAAAAATATATAATTACGGCACCAGTATCAGGCTCTAAAAAAGTTAGTATTGCAGGTATTAAAAAAATTAATATTATTTTAAATAATAATAAGATATGTTGTTTATTATTGTTTAAAAGAGTAGAAGATGTTACTTTAGTTAAATAAAGAATTAAAGATATTTTCATAAATTCACTAGGTTGGAAAGAAAATATACCAAAGTTAAACCAAGCTTTTGATCCATTTATTTCTTTTCCAAAAAATAAAACTAACAACAAAAGTAAGACATTAAAAGAATAAATATAGAAACTATATTTTATTAAGAAATTTGGTTTTATAAATAGGATTAAAAAAAATAAGAAATAACAAATTATGTACCAAATTATCTGCTTTGAAAAAAATCCATTATAAAGAGAAGATAGATTTGGAGCATAATAAAGATTTAATAAGCTAAAACTTGTTAAAATTAATAACGGTATAATAAATATAATAATTTTTTTAAATAATAATCTTTTCATATTTTTATTATAAACAAATATTATTATAATACTCTAAATAATTTAGACATATACTATAGTAGAGGTGATAGGATGAATAAAGAGTTACCAAAAGTATTTGCAGGTAAGATTGATGAAGAATTGCAAAATGATCAGGAAGTTTTTTATAGTGACAATGCTAATGTAGTTTCAAATAAAGTTAAAGAAAATAAAAATTTAAGTGTAGAAAGTAAAATAAATCGAATATTTAATTCTCCAAATTACATTTATAAAAAGGAAGTTTTAATTAAATTAAATGATAAAACTATAAAAAAAGTTATAATAGGTAGAACCAATAATTCACTTTTAACTTTTGATAATAATGTAATTAATATAAATGATATAAAAGACATAGAAGTTGTATAATTTTGCTTTTTTTAAGATCTAATGTTATAATTATTTGTAACAAGGAGCTTTTAAGATGAAAAAAAAGAGTAAGAGTAATTTGGTAATAATTGCTGTAATTTTATTAGTTGCATTGTTTTTTAGTGTTTATTCATTAATCCTTAATGTAAAAAAGACATATGCTTATAGTTATTCTAATTATCAAACAACTTATGAATATAATGTAAATGCAAGTAATGTTACTTTATATTCAACTTTATTAGATGGTGAAGAATTTGTAGATGGATATGGCCCTAGAGATTTAACACTAAATTATGGAAGAAATAATATTGTTGTTAAAACTAAAAATAAAGATGATATTAAAGATTTTACAATGCTTATAAATAGAGCAGATGATAGAAGTAGTGAAGATAGATTAAAATCATTATATGTATCTAATGGAAAAATAGATTTTAAACCTGATAAAAATACTTATAATATGAATGTAGGCAAAAATATTGATGAAATAGCTATTAACGGAACTTTAATGTCTAATAAAGCACGTTATGAATATGGTTATGAACCTCGTAAAATAAAGTTAAGTGAAGGTTTAAATGTTGCATTTATAAAAGTTAAAAGTGAAGCTGGAACTGAAAGAAGTTATAAAATAAATATTTTCAAAGGTAATAGTGAAACAAAATTAGATAATGATAGCAATAAGTTAAATAGTTTATCTTTGAGTGAAGGAATATTAAATTTTAAACCTGATACAAACGAGTATAATATAGATGTTTCTAATGATGTAGAAAATGTAGATGTTTATGCTTTTGCAGAATCTAATAGTGCTAAAGTTGAAGTTAATAAAAATAATGATTTAAAAATTGGTAAAAATGATATAACTATTAAAGTTACAAATAGTAACTTAGAAAACATTTATACAATTCATATCAATAGAAAAGAAAAGAAAAGTACTAATTGTAATCTTAAAATGCTTAATATTAATGGCTTTAAATTAAATTTTAAGTCAAATACATATAATTATAATTTAAATTTAGAAAATAAACAAAATTTAATAATTACAGCATATCCTAGTGATGAGGATTGTAAAATTACGATTTTAAATAATGAAGAAAAAAATAAAAATACGATTAAAGTTTTAGTTGCCAATGATAATAATTCAAAAACTTATACTATTCAAGTCACAAAACATTATTTTACAATGTTTAATGAAATTTGTGCTGTTGCATTTACTTTTATTTTTGGACTATTTGTATTATCTATTTTGAAGTATTATGAATTAAAACAACAAAAATTAAAAAAAGCTAAGAAGAAAACTAAAAAATCTAATCAAAAACGTAAAACTACTAAGAAAAATAAGTAAAGTTCATTTACTTATTTTCTTTTTGTTTTTATAATTAAGATATAATTAGGTTGTGATAGATATGAAAAAGATAGAATTATTATCTCCAGTTGGTAATTTAGAAATGCTAAATGCTGCAGTTAATAATGGAGCAGATGCAATATATTTAGCTGGTAAAAATTATGGCGCTAGAAAATATGCTAATAATTTTACTAATGATGAAATAAAAGAAGCTATTAAATATGCTCATTTATATGGTGTAAAAGTTTATGTTACGATAAATACTGTAATATATGAAGGAGAAATAGAATCTTTTATTGAATATGTTAAATTTTTATATGAAAATCATGTAGATGCTGTTATAATGCAGGATTTAGGCATGATTAAGCTAGTACTTGCTAAATTTCCTGATTTGGAAGTTCATGCTTCTACGCAAATGCATAATCATAATGAAGAATCTATTAAATATTTAAAAAGTATTGGAGTAAAACGTGTTGTATTAGCTAGAGAGCTTTCATTGGATGAAGTTAAGAATATTAATGTAGACATTGAAAAAGAAATATTTGTTTATGGTGCATTATGTATTTCCTATTCTGGACAATGTTTAATGTCTTCTAGAGTTTTAAATAGAAGCGGCAATAGAGGTGAATGTGCAGGAATGTGTCGTTTACCTTATGAGTTAATAGAAGAAACTACTAAAATTCCTACTGAAGGTCCTTATTTGTTAAGTCCAAAAGAGCTTAATACTTTGGCAAATTTAAGAGAAATTATCGATTCTCAAGTTGATAGTTTAAAAATAGAAGGAAGAATGAAAAGCCCAGAGTATGTAGGTTATGTTACTAAAATTTTTCGTCGATTAATTGATTGTTATTATAATAATGAGGTTATGAACGTTTATGATGAAGAGATTGTAAATTTAAAGAAGTTATATAATAGAGAATTTACTTTAGGGCATTTATTTGGCTCTAGAAATACTAAGTTAATGAATATAAAATCTCCAAATCATATAGGAACTCCTTTAGGTAAAGCTTATATTGAAAAAAATAAAATTAAAATAGTATTGAGTGACAATATAAGGCAAGGGGATGGTATAAGATTTGTTCCTGCAAAAGGAATGATTGTTAATTATTTATATGACAGTAACTTATTGTTAATAAACAGTGCCAAAAAAGGCGATACTGTATATGTTGATAATAAGATTGGATTAGAAAATGACACTGATGTATTAAAAACTTTAGATGTAGATTTAATGGAAAAAATTAATGATATTCCTAAAAGAAAAGTTCCGATTAATGTTATGGTTGAAGCTAAGATAGGTAAACCTCTAATTGCAACTATAACAGATAATGTAAATACTATTACTCAAAGTTTAGGGATGGTTGAAAAAAGTAAAAAATGTCCAGTTAGAATTGAAGAAATTGTTGATAGATTCTCTAAAGTAAATGATACAATTTTTAGAATTGTTGATATAAATGTTAATGCTGATAAAGATATTTTTATTCCGGTTAAAGTTATGAACGATTTAAGAAGAGATGTTTTGTTAAAACTGGAAAAGAAAATATTAGATAGACCTTCAGATTTAAGATATGGTAATTATACGTTGGATGTTAATAAGATGAGTTTAACAAACTCTATAAATTTTTATGTTAATACTGAGGAACAATTAAAATATTTGCTGAATAAAAAGGTTAATATCTATACTGATAATTTATTTTTTTATAAAAAGTATAAATCAGAGAATGTTTATTTTGCTACTGATAGAGTAATGTATAAACTACCAAATATGAGTAATGACAACATATTGGCTAGTAATTTAAGTAGTTTAGTAAAATACGCTTCTTGTAATAATGTAATAACTAGTTTATATTTAAATGTGACTAATTCTTATATGATTGATGAATTTATTAAACTTGGAAGTAATAAAATAACTTTGTCTATTGAAAATACTTATGATGATGTTAAAGCTATGATATATTCTTTTAAATCTAGAAATAATTTTATTCCTAATTTAGAAATATTTGTTTATGGTAGAGTAGAACTTATGGTTATGAAACACTGCTTTTTAAATATGTTTATAAATAAAGATAAAGAATGTAGTATATGTAAAAATAATAAACAATATTATTTAAAAGATAGAAATGCAAAATTATTTCCAATTATAACTAAAAATTGTAATAATTATATATTGGATTGTAATAATATTAATTTATTAGACAAAGTTAAAGATTATAATAAAATAGGCGTAACAAATTACTCAGTTAAATTATTTAATGAGAGTATAGAAGAGATTGATAAAATTTTATCTGTCTTTAATATTTGACGTTTATTTTAAAATATGGTAATATTATTAAGTAATATTTATGGCGGAATTGGTGAAGTGGTTAACACGCCGGATTGTGGCTCCGGTATGCATGGGTTCGATCCCCATATTTCGCCCCATATTAAAATTTACGTGCATTTAGTGCGATATTATTACTTAGAACTCATAATCTTTTGTTATTATGAGTTTTTTTGTTTAATAAAAAAAGAAAGTAGGTATAATAATTAAAACAATAATGGTTGATATGGATGAAGTTTTAACAGGAGATAATTTTCTAAAATTTCTTGAAATTTATCTTGGTAAAAAATCACCTGATTGTTATAATACTTTAAAAGAGCTTAGTAAATTATAAAATATATATTTGTACAGACTATATTTAGCGAGAGATAATTGAATTTGCCGGAAACAGTCTTAAAAATAAATATAATTTTTTGTATAAAAATTTAGATTTTATAGAACCACAGAATTATATATTTACTGCTGATAAATCAATTGTTAATTGTGATATTAAAATTGATGATAAGTTAAATAATATTGAAGGAGCAGAAACTAAATTACTTTTTACTGCGTGGCGTAAATAAAATTATTAATTTTAAGTGTTCTATTTTTTATTAATGCTAAAAAAATGTATGCAAAATTTGATGATAAAGTAAAATAAAAATTATATGAGATAAGGGATAATATAAAGCTTACAAATGAAAATATTACGATTGAACATGTTATTTACTTAATTGAATATGCAATGGATTTTGAAGATTTTCAAATTTGGTTAACAAAACAATATTCTTTAGGAAAAATTTTATCAGATAATGATATAAGGATTAAAACTAATCGCCAAAAAAATTGGTGATTTTTTTTATGTTATTTTTTATAATCCTGATTGGAGGAGGTGATTAGGATTAAAAAGAGAGTTTACAACAATTTGTATGATTATTGTATTTATTATGATTTAGATTATAAAAAAATGAAAGACAGATTTATTAGAATGAATAAATCATGTCAATATTTTAATTTAAGTGAATTAGAAAAATATGATTTATGCAAAAAGAGATATTTAAAAAAAGAAAAATATAAATTATTAAAAACTAATTTTGAAACATTAGAAGAGAATAAAATGAAATCTTATAAAGAAATATGTTTAAAATTAAATATTAATTATAAAAGAGCATTGCAATTATCTTTAGATCTTAATGATAAGAAAAAAGCTTTATTGTACATCTATTATTTTTCCGATTATGAAAATATTAACGGTAAAAATATTTCTAAGAAAAGAATTGATAGTATAAAAGATAGAAGCATACTAAATATAAAAGATAATATATATTATAATATTGCTTTTTATTTATCTGGACATGAAGAATTTTTATTAAATATCTTAAATTATTTTAAAAGCTTTTTTAAATTTAATATTTTTAGGGTTTTAAGGGCCCTAAATATT
>OLOA01002307.1_pt1 | contig 17497 bp, 20 predicted proteins | sample 1672201 | NCBI WGS metagenome assembly OLOA01 (sample SAMEA3136658, study PRJEB25190) | human gut metagenome
CCGAAAGGGCGGCGTTTTTGCTTGCCGCTGCTGCGGCTTACCCCTGTCGGTATCGACCCGGAGAGAATAGCTGGTTTACTGCCCGCGGCGCCTGCTGTTCCACGCCAGACCGGCGGTGCTCAGCAGGGCGGCAGCGGCATAGAGCGCCATGCCGGGGTCCGCGGTCTTAGGGCTGGCGCTGCTGCCGTCGGCAGAGGGGGAATAGTAGTAGCCGCCGGTGGCGGGGGGAGTGATTTGTTCGGTCGGCGTGATCGTTTTAACATTGGGGAGACTCAGGTATCCGTCTACGGCGGGAACCGCTGTCACCGTGTTTCCGTTCACCGTAGCGGCGACTTCGCTGCCGAAGTCATAACCCCTTTCCGGCATCAGCAGAACGGAATATATATATTTTTTCCCGCTTTCAAACGCAGTAATGGTCGGCAAGGTGCTGTATATCCCGCCGTTGGAATGCCATATGGCAACGGGCTCATCGTTTTCATTTAACTCTTGCCACCATTCGTCGTAAATTCGGTATTTGCCCTGATCGGCGGCGGCTACGGCAGCCGTGGCCTTTGGCTTATCTCCTGTTTTGTAGGAAAGGGTTGCGCCGGTGATTTTAACGGTGGCGATTTCGGAATCCTCAGGATATTCAGAGATTTGCTTAAACTGAGCCGTGAATATCACATTATCACTCCGCACATTAACGCTGTTCTGTATTTGATCAGAAGAAAGAGCGGTGTCGGCAGGAATGGCAGTACCACTGCCGGCCTGGTATACGGTAGCATCGGCTGTCCAGTAGGCAAACTTATATCCTTGATTTGGAAGCAGCGTATTGATGATGCTGCTGGCAAAGCCGAGAGTATCTGTCGAGGATACATTCAGCTTGTAGTAGAAGGGTTTGTTAACATCATCATCAATGTTATAATACACAGACGGGATCTGGTCGTTTTTACTCATGGTACCATAATCTCCGGGGTAAAATTTAACAGCATACGCTCCAGATTCCGCAAATGCTGACAGCGGCGACAGCGCCAGGACCAGCGTAAGGAGCAGCGCCGGAAAAAACCTTTTCTTTGCCATTTTGTCCCATCCTCCTGTTTCAATTTTTCACGTATTTACAAGCTTTTTACGTTTTCTATTGTACCACGGCGGCCGAGGCAGGGAAACGCGATTACCGGCTGCGGCGATTGCTGGTTTTGGAAAATTTTTTACTTCACTTTTCTGCCATATGGGCCATATTTATTAGGAAAACTCACAAACCGTTGTCCTGCTGTGGGGGTTAACCCACAGCCAGTTGGGAATTAAGTTCGATATATTCGGCCATGCGGCGAAATTCATCGGCGTATTTGAATTTCACGCTGATGTTCCCGCCCTCGTAAACCTTGATATGGTCGATCAGCTCAATGAGTATATCTCGTGTCAGCTTTTCAATGTTCTGATATTTGAGGAACGCCGTCAAAAAGGGGCTTTCCGCATCCATTCCATTTTCAAGCTGATCCCGTTCTTCCCGCAGGGTGCGGAGAACGGTATTGATGGACTCGGCCTGCTGCTCATAGTCCTCGCTCATGTGCCGGTAGTCATTATGCGTAATCTCGCCGTCTTTCCAGTCTTGATAAAGAGCTTGCTTGTACCGCATGATTTTGGATAGCTCTTTTTCCTTAACCGCTATCATATCCTCCAGACGGTGGGACTTGCTCTTTTTCAGCGGGGCGGCGTTGATACGGGAAACGAGCTCCGAATAGGTGACGGCCAGATGTACCTGCTGTTGGATGGCGAACAACACGCCAACCTCCAGACGGGTATTTTTTATGGAGTGCATCGTGCAGGCAGTTCTGGAAAGGCTCTTGTAAGTCCCGCATTGATAATAGACATATACCCCTTTGGAGGCGATCCGGGACATAGCCCTGCCGCAGTCGGCACATTTCAGAAAACCGCTGAACAGGTAAAGCTGCTTCTGTTTGGGGGCTGTGCGGGTGTCCCGCTTTAACAGGCCCTGCACCTTATCAAAGGTTTCCCGGTCTATGATGGCCTCATGGGTGTTTTCCACGATAAACCATTCTTCCTCCGGCACACGCTCTTGAATGTGTATCTTGTAGCTTTTCACACGCTGGCGGCCCTGCACCATATCCCCCACATAAACACGGTTTTTCAAAATCGTGTCGATGGTGATAGTGCTCCACATTGGATTGCCCTGTGCGTTGGGGGCGTTGTATTTGAGGCCCTGGCTCTGCTTGTAGGCGGTGGGACAGGGTATGCCGTGATCGTTGAGGTAGAGGGTAATCCCCCGCTTGTTCTTTCCCGAGAGGAACATGGAAAAGATACTTTTCACAACCTCGGCGGCCTCCGGGTCAACCAGTAAAGCGTGCTTGTCCTGCGGGTCTTTGATGTAACCGTAGGGAGCGTAAGAGCCGATAAACTCACCGTTGCGCCGTTTCATATCAAATACCTGCCGAATTTTCTTTGAGGTCTGATAGCAGTATTGATCGTTCATAACATTGGTGATCGGCACAATGATATTGGAAACGCTGTCCGGGTTACGGTAGCTGTCCACGCCTTCGGCCAGACTGATAAAGCGAATGTTGAGCCGAACAAACAGGTTTTCTATCAGATTTCCCGCATCGGTATAGTTGCGGGAGAGCCGGGAAAGGTCTTTCACAATGACACAGTTGATTTTCCCGCTATACACATCGGCCAGCAATCTTTGAAAATCCTCACGGTCAGTATCCGTCCCGGTTTTGCCGTCGTCAACATATACATCGCTTTCGTCCCCCTCATAGAACTCGTCCATGTGGGTCTGGTGATACTGCTCCAGCAAAAGCCGCTGATTGACTACGCTGTTGCTTTCGTCACGGCCACGGAGCAAGTCCTCCTTGGAAAGTCGGATATATTTCCCCAACCGCCAGCGCATCATTTTATTAGAAGTAGGGGAACTGGCGAAATTCATTCCCCGGTTTTTCGTCCTTGCCATTTGTCCTCCTTCCCTATCACATTACACCTATATTATACCTCTGTTCCCGTGGGACAACAAGGATGCCTTTGAAAGCCCCCGCCCTCGGGACAATCTGTCTCGAAGTTGAAAACGGAGCCGTGACGCATCACAGCCCCGATTTCATACGGAGGAAGAAAGAGGTCAACAGGTCTTGCAGGGGCGGGCCATCGTCAGCAAACTCCAGCTTGATGACCATATCCCCATGACGGAAACAATACGGGTTTTTCATAACAGCCAGCATATTTGCCGCCCGCTGCTCCTTCGGGAGCGTGTTATCAAAGGTCATTCCGCTTACATCAACAAGAGTGTCTTTGTCGATGTTGGCAATATCAATACGGCGCATGGACTCAAGCTGCGCTGTTGTCATTCTCATATAGCACCCTCCTTGTCGTTGAATTTGATTGTTGCGGTTTCCCGGTGTTCGTGGGGAAACAGGAAAGGCCAGCACACGGAAGTGCTGGCCCTTCGTCTTTCTCCACCTCGGGACAATCTGTCTCGAAGTCCGATTTTAGGATTGGGAGCGCCGAGCTCATTTTTCTTGCCCCGTCATAAGACAGCGATACTCGGCTCGGCGCTCCCACACAACGGACAGCGGCGGCCCGGAGGGACAGGCGGCCAGCCTGTCCTCTTGCGGATCGTGGCCATGGGGTGGCCAGTCCCATTTGCGGCGCTGGTGTTGTTCGCTCGTTCCCGTGGAGGAAGTCACAGCGCACCCGCCGCTTGGCTCCCCGCACCATGCTCGGGGCCGCCCGCTGTTCCGTTATGGAGAGAGAAAACCTCCTCTCATATACCACCAGAAAAAAGGGGGTGAATGGAGATGCTGATTACAGATTTTTTCTCAAATATTTTTTCATGGCCTCAATTCCGCACAAAACAGAATGACGGACGGCGCTTTTATCCACGCCTTCAGCCCGAGCGATCTCCCGATAGCTCTTGCCGAGGATGAGATGGGCATCCACCCGGCGGCCCTGGATCTCAGGCAGGGAGTTGAGGGCGTTCCACAGATGATAGAAACGCTCCATGCGTTCCACCAGTTCCTGCGGGGAGGGCTCATGCACACAGGCGGAGTACTCGATCCCATCGTCACAGTCGAGGGAATAGTATGCCTTGTTATAGCGGACACGCTCGGCATAGGCGGCCTCGGCCAGCCTGCTGGCCCGGAGCTCGGCGGCCACTTCATCGGAAACCTCGATATATTCATCGTTCATGTACCAAGGGTAAAAGTCTTTCAAATTGATGGTAGTCATTATATTTTCCTCCGTTCAGATTTTTGTGATGGGTAGCGATCTGAACGGGGGATGGCGGGGATCGGCAGCCAGGGCCGCCCCTACCTACCTCGGGACAAAGTGTCTCGAAGTCACAGCAGAAGGAACGCAAAACGCCCGCACAGCACGAAACTGTACGGGCGCACGAAACATTATTGCGGTAAATATACTGATATATTTCATATACAAAGCCAGACGATCCCGGAGGGGGAGCTACACTTTTTTTAGCTGGTGCAGATCATGGGTACTGTAAAAAAAGGCAAAAATGGACACGGCGTTACCTCCAAAATTCCGCCGTGTCCTTAAAAAAGGGCGACTTTAATACGCCCTCCGTATTTCCATTTTTGAAAAGAAAACGGCGGCTTGAAATCTGTTATTTCAAAACCGCCGCAAGGCTACTGTATTTTGTTTTGACGCATGGAAACTCAGCCGCCGAAACAACGGTTTTTTTATTATCCCGTTGGGCGGCTTCGGTTTCAGATAATGTATATCAAATATAATTATCTCAAGGGCAAATATATATCTGTTTCATATCTTGCAGGATTTCCGGCCATTGTTGTACCGTATCCTTTCTGATATATTTCGATTATTGGAGCATGATATATCAAATCATTTTTATTTGCATAATCAAATAATGCTCTATATGCAAGTTTTAATCCGCTATATTCGCCTATGTATTTTATGTGTAAGGCTCTGCTACAAGGTATTTTTCTTGTAATAACTTCGGAAGATTTAAATTTTTTCGATACAGGTACGCAAACTTCAATATCCGCTATTTCACAAAATTCCAACGAATGATAACAAGTAATTGGTAAACCATCGGTTTTATTTTGAACGATCCTATACAGTTTCTCAAAATATATTCCTATTTCGTGATATTGACCTTGAAAACGGATACTTGCTATATTTATAGATGGTAATTCCGTTTCTGTAACAATAAGCGTTGGATTTAACGTAGCCATATAAGTTACTGCATGATTTTCTAAATATAATTCAATTTTACTAATCAGTTGTTGGTGGCGTTCAATCAATCCTTTTGTTATAATTATTTTTTCATCTAAATAATCAATGAAGTCGTCATCATCTCTGATATTTCTTAACGCATCTTTCATTTCAGAAATGGTAAATCCGAAATTTCTCATTTCCGCAACGATTTCTGCTTTTTTTATATCCTCCGGTGAGTAGAGACGGTATCCGTTTGCCTTATTACGATAGGAAGGAGTTAAAATTCCTTCGTCGTCATAATATCTCAAAGTTTTAGTTGTCATCCCCACAATTTTTGAAAATTCACCTATCCTATAAATAGTGACCACCTCCAAACTCAACAACCCTTAAACAATAATGAAAACTATTAACCACTACGCTCACTTAAAATGCTCAATGGTAATGATCCCGAAAAAAGGGCATAATTCTGATTGATCAACTACCATTAAAGAACACTCAGCTAACCATTCCTTTAATTCGGCTAAAGAGTAAAACCAATTATCTTTTGGCGTATATCTTTTCATATCATCCCATGTATAAATGTAATCTTTTTGCAAATATGGAGCAATATGATTTTTATAAATTTCAGCAGGAGTGGTTTTTTCCAAAAGATAACGATATACCATGTCAAAAAATTCTGGTTCATTCTCTGCATCAAATAAAATCATCGTATCACATAAGACAAATCTACCATTTTTATTCAGCAAATTTTTTACATTTTTTAATGCTGTCGTTTTATACGAATATTTTACTTGATGAAACGCCAGAGAACTTACTACCACATCTATTTTCTGAGAACAATTTAAACTCTCAAATGCACCTTGCAGATATTCTATGGAATATGCTGTTTTGATAGATTTTGCTGAGTTAAGATTATTCAAATCAGGCTCAATTCCAATAGTATGTGCTGAATAGGTAGCTATTTCCCGCGTAAGATTTCCCCATCCACAACCAATGTCTATGACCGTGTCGTTTGAAGTGATCTTAGCTTTTTGTAAAATAGCCTTGACGAGTTCCGGTGTACTCTCAAAAGTGTTTCGTCCATCGGGACTTACTAAGTTATGAATATATTTCTTTAATATGTTATCCCATGTAGATCTCATTTGGCTACCTCCTTATTTATATTTTAACTCTTCCTGTGCGCTGGAATGTCAACTTGTTTTTATTATTATATCTCTGTTTTGGCTTTACAACAATTATGCTTTCAATATGGTATGAAATTAAATAGTCAATAGTATGAAAATTAAAATCGTTCAAATAATATCACCTGAAATGTAAAATCATATTAGGTGATATTATGAAAATAGAGCAAGACAAACGACGGTTTGATTTTCATGCCATAGGCAAAGAGATCAAAGAAAAACGGAAAGCCAGAGGGATGACGCAGGAGGAGCTGGCTTATATTGTTGACCGTGCTCCGCGCACGATTATGTATAACGAAAATGACGGCCAGCATCCCAGCCTCAACACGTTTTATCAGATGGTCACGATGTTTGATATATCTGTGGATCAGTATTTTTACCCGTCCCAAAACAGAGGGAGCGAGTGCAGGAAACGCATTGATGCCATGCTAAATTCGCTGGACGAAAAGGAATTGAAGATTGTGGAGGCCACCATCCAAGCGATGAAAGCCGCCAAGGAAACGGAGGAAGTGTAACGAGCACAGACCTCCGTTTTTTCGCGCCATGTTTGGGGCTTTCACGAAACGGCAAGCAGGGCGAGTGTATAGACACTCGCTATTTTTGCGCCCCGAGGGGCCTGCAAAAATGCTTGTTGGGGAGCCTCCCCAAACCCGGCAGACTTCGGGACAAAGTGTCCCGAAGTGGCGGCGCATAGCGCCTTTTGTCTGCGGCCCGGTGCTATCGCTCCTGTGCCTTATTTCCACGCCCGCCGGTTACGCCGAGCAGATGATCGATGTTGGTCTTGATCGCCACGGCCTCCCGCATATCCTGCTGGGCCTTGCGGTATTCCGCATAAAGGGCCTTTTTCTTTTCAGCCAACTCACGGCGGGACTTTTTGAGCGCGTCCATCTTGGGGAGCTTGGCCCCGGCCAGAATATCATTCATAGCAGCCTTGGCTGCCCGGTAGCTGGCAAGCTCGGCCTCATGCTCGGCAAGATATTTCTTGCTGTACCGCGCCGCCTTGTAGCCGTCGAACGCAGAGCGGGTCTTGGCATACTCCACCGTGGCAGCCATGAGGTCAGAGGTTCTGGCAAGGGCCACCTCGGTGTCCCGCAGTTCCCCGGCCAGCGCATGAAAGCGATCCACGACCCCGGAGGTCTTGGCGGCCAGCGCGTCATAATCTCCCAGCTCATGCTCCCGGAGATATTGCAGGGCAGCGGCCATTTGTTTGAGGTTGTAGACCTTGGCCCACCGTTCATAGGCCGGGCCCTTTCCTTGGCTCAACCGCTCTTGAATGTCGATTATGAGATTGATCCGCTGGGGCGGCGGGGCCTCGTCCGGGATCTCCGGGGCAGGCCGTTCCCCGGAAATCACCGCCCGGATGTCCTCGGGATCGTAGCCGTCCCCCAAGGTGGATGCCCGGAGCCGGGTGGGTTTCTTTTGCCCCGGAACGAGGAACGAGATTACGCCGCCCCGCCCACGCTTCACGGCATACCCGGCCCTCTCCATGAGCCGCAGGAACGCCTCGAAGTCGGCGGGCTTTTTTGCGAGCGCGTCCCCGATGGCAAGACGGAGCCTCTGCTGGGTAGACGGAGGATGCTCACCGATCCATTGGCCGTAGTTGAGGAAACGCCCCTTGCTGTGCAGCTTGGGATTCGTAATCACGGACAGGTCATTTTCCAGACACACCCGGTCAGAGAGCCGCCACAGGGCGCTGGCCGATCTGAAAAAATCCCGGTACTTGTGGGCGCAGTCCAGCGCGGTTGAATTGTAGTAAATGTGGTTGTGAATGTGGTGACGGTCTGTGTGGGTGGCAACGAAAAAGGCGTGTTTGCCCTTTGTCCAGCGCATGGCCGTTTCGTAGCCGACGCGGTTTGCCTCCTCGGGGGTAATCTCTCCGGGCTTGAACGACTGGCGGATCTGATAGCACAGCACATCCGCATCCCGCCGCTGTTCCCGGCCCGTGATGGCTTTGTATTTTGCCTTGGAGAGCAGGAACTCCGCATCGGCGGTCATGTGGTCGCACTCATAGCAGGAGATCAGCTCCCCGCCCTCGGTCTTGTCCGGGTTCTGCCCATATTCAAAACGGTCTTTCAGCGATTGGGCGATGGTTTCCCCCTTGCTGATGTGGTGTGCCTTTAGGTAGGTTGTGGCCGTGGGTATTCCTCCTTTCCAAGAGAAAAGCGGCGGCTGCGGTCAGCCGCCGCCTCGCTACTTCGGGACAAAGTGTCCCAAAGTGATCAGTCCGTGATAAAGCACTTCAAGGAGTAGTTGAACCCGTCCAGCTTGACGATCAGCCACTCTGCCACGGCGGGCAGGCCAAAGGGCGAAACGCAAAAAGCTATCACAAGCCCCTGTATTCCCCATGCCGTATCACCTTCGATAAAAATTGAAAACAGCGCACAGACAGCAAAGAGCAGGGACAGGATGCTAAACGCCCAGGATGCCAGCGAAAAGACGAATGACAGCACCCCGACTGCGAGGGACAGCGCCAGAACAAAGGGCGCGGCAAAGATTTTCAGAACAAACCGCATAGCTTGAAACCTCCTTAAAAAGTTGTTGTTATCCTCTACAATACCATTATAACTCCGTAAAAATGGGACAACAAGGATGCCTTTGGCTTTCTCCACTTCGGGACTCGTCGGCACAAACTGCGCTTGTTCACTTCGGGACAAAGTGTCCCAAAGTTCACCCGCTCCGTTGCGCCTCCTCTCCCCACAAAGTCATCCGACTTTGCGGGGGCCCCATGATCCCCGAAGTCGAGAAAACCGGGGGATGGCACAAGACCATCCCCCGGACATTCAAAGAGCCGTCACAGCAGAGAGTTTTTTGAGCAGATCGGACAGCGGCTCCCACAGGGCCGCATAGTCCTTTTGAAGCTGGGCAATTTCCTCGGGGTAGATGCCTCCGTAGGTATTGGCTTGGATCGCCACTTGATTGAGGTTATTTGCACAACGGCGCTGTAAGGACACCAGCTCCCGGATGTCAGAGAGGTCAACATGGAGCACATACCCATTGAGGGCCATCTTGCGGATATAGGCGCTTAGATTGCTGATCCCGGCTTCGGCCATGCGTCCTTGAATAGCCTCCATCTCGTCGGGGCGCACCCATACATAGATCGGCATACTGCGGACGCGCTTTTTTGTCATCGCTCCTCACGCTCCCGGCTGCGGCGCTTATTGGGCGGCTCTTTCACCTTATCCAGCTCCTTTTCCTGTTCCGGGGGCAGAGCCGGGAGCTGGTTGTTCAGAACGCCGTCGATCATGTTGTAGTTATGCTCGGCGGCGATCTCCGCACTTTTCATGGGATTGTATCTTTCTTCCATTTCGATCCTCCTATCGGTCGCCCCGGTCGGGGGCTTTTTTCTTGGGGGCAGGATCGCCCCGGTTGGCCTCGGTCAGAGCAGCGGCCTCCTTCATCTGCTGGGCAATCGGTCGGGGCCTGCCGCAGCTTTCCCACCGCAGCTCGGAAATATTGGGTGCGGGACGGAGCTCATAGTCGGACGCCTGTTTTTCCGTCAGCGGTTTGGTGTAGGTCAGATGGCCCCACGCCACAAACGCGCCGCCCTCCACGGGGATACGCTGATCGTAGTTGACGATCTCATCCGGGGCGTTATGGGGCGGCTTCGGGAATGTGCCGATGTCCACAGGCCGCTGGGTGGAGTAATACTTATAAAGGCCGGGAACCTCGGTCTGTACGATCTTCACATGATACATTCGCTGGTAGTCCTGTACCCGTTCTGTGAGGTCTTTCTCCATAGCGGCCAGATCATTTCCATAGTGTCCCCACTCATACTGCCGCTGGCCCTTATCGTCATCGTAACAGGCCCATGTGACATAGGGGGACGGAGCGGTGGGGTGTTCACCCAGCGCAAAGCCCCTGCCGTTTTCCAGCATCACGGCCTTCAGAATGGCATAGCCTTGGTTTTTATCCATCGTTCCTCCTTATCGTGATATATCCTTTTCCGCTTTCCGGGCAAAGGGCTGGAGCTGGTAGGGGCTCTGGCCGTCCTCGGGACGCAGGAAGTCCAGACGGGCCGCCGCCCGGATCGCGTTCTGGTTGAGCTGCCGCTGCCACGCACCTTGGCTGGGTGCCCACTTGAAGCCCTCGGATTTCAGCGCCCGCCGCTGATCCTCCGGGGGCTTTTCATCGAAAAGCAGTTGCAGACGGTTCTCGGCCTCGTTGATCTTGGCTTCGCCGCCGGGGAAAGTCCAACCCACAAACTCGCTGCGGTTTTTCAGATCGTCAATGCGCTGGCGCACCCGGCGGATATTAGCGTTGTTGTTTGTCAGCAGAAAAGAGGGATAAGGCACCGGGTCTTTGCGCCAGTCATTCGCCATAGAGGATTGCAGTCTGCCAATATCCTTGTCGGACAGGCCGGGACAGCCCTCCAAGGTCTTGTGCTTGCGGTAATAGGCATTGACGCTTTTCATGGTGGCTTGCAGTTCCTCCAGCCCCGCCAGCTTCTTTTCCAGCTTTTCCACGGCAAGGTCATCGTCGGCGCTGATCCCGCCTGTACCCACAGACTTGATCTTATCCAGCAGCTTCTCAATTTCCATGTACTCGCCCATATTGCGGTCACGAGCGGCGTTCTGCTTTTCCTTTTTGCGTACCGGGAAATTACCGCCCCCGGCGATCAGAATGGACGGCACACGGCCATCAATGACATGGGACTCGTTGAGGTTGGCGGCCAGCTTTTTGGCGTAGCGGTCAACCAGCGCGTCGATCTTGTCATGGTACATGGGATCGACACGGGCCTTCTGGCGTTCCGCTATGGCATACGCCTTATCCACCATCTGGCGGTAGGCGCTTGTAGCCGAACCGGGCTTGTAGTCGGAAAAGCTGTTCATATCCTTTGCCCGCTTTGCCGCCACCTCGCTGATTTCATAATACTTCGGCATGGTTCCTCCTTTCAAAAATAGCCCTACTTCGGGACAAAGTGTCCCAAAGTAGGGCGTAAAAATGTTGACAGCATCGGGGCCAAACAGGGGCGGGCAGTAAAAACATACGGGCCACCCCTAAAGCGGCCCCAAAAAACCTTGAGATACCGGGCTTTTTTCGGGCCTAATTGTCAACAGACCAGCCCCGCTTTTTCTTCATGTGATCCCGCTGCTGGCGGCGGTGGGCTTTCTTGGCACAGGCCGGGGAGCAGTAGCGCGTCCTGCCGTCCGGGAGAAAGACGCTGCCGCAGACCGGGCAGAGCCGGGTTTCCGGGGCGGGGCCCTCGGCGGTCAGCCCCGCCTCCAGCACAGGGTCAAGGGGCAGAACGGCATCCCGGAAGTAGCGGCAATAGCTCCCCGTCCAGCATTTCCCCAGCATATAGCACTCGCAGTCCAGCGGTAAGCAGCCGTATTCCCGGTCGTAGTTGGCGCACCACTTTGTCACCAGCGCACGGATTTTTCCCTTTTCCTCTCGGGTCAGCTCACGGGCCACAGCATCACCTCCCGCCCGGCTTGCCCAAAAGCTCACGGTAACAGGACACACAGACGATGCCCCGCCAGTAGGGACAGCCGTGACAGCGGGAGCCCTTGGGTGCCTTGGACGGGGGCGGGGTCTGAATGTGGGACGGCTTTTTCATCATGGCCTCAAAGGGGCTTTTCGTAAAGTTCATGCCTCGTCCTCCTCTCCGGGTTCGGGATCGTCCTCGTCCCACGGAGGGCCGTCATCCTCAAAATCGTTGTAAGCGTCCATTTCTTCCTCGTAGTCATCCTCGGGCGCAGCGGCCTGCTGGTGCTGGGGGCGGTAAATCTTGAAGTACCACCCGGCCCCGCCGCCAATGGCGAAGATAGCCAGCACAAGGATCAGCGGCCCGGCCCCGTTCTTTTTCGCGGGCTCCTCGGGCTGTGGCTCCGTGGTAGGTTCGGGCTCTGGCTCTGGGGTCACGCCCGCACACTCGCCCATATTGATGGAGCAGACCGGGCAATCGGTGTTGATTGCACCCACCACGCATTTCTCCTTACAGGTGCAGGCGGGCAGCTCAACGCCAGCGGACTCCATAGCAGCCAGCAGATCGGCCTCGTCCACAATGCTGAAAAAGTAGGTTTCGTACTGTTCGCCGTCCTCGTCGGTGGGCTTGTCGTAATCGATGACGATATAGAAAGTGTTGCCGCCGCTGGTCTGGACGGAAATAAACTGCTTGTTGGTATTCTTGTCATAGAGCAGATCGCGGGTCACAAGGTTGCCCTCCTCCGCAAAGCCCGCGCCGGGTTCGATGGTGGGCGCGGGTTCGGGCTCCGTTGCGGGCTTGGTTTCCACCACGGGCTCAGTCTCATAGTCCATGACCTCGTCGCCACCCCCGGCGTAGGCCGTAACGGAAAAACCGCATAAAAAAACGACGGAGCAGAGCGCCGCCATCAGCATCCTAAATCCTCTTTTCATACAGTCTCCTCCTTGTCCTCAGACTTCGGGACACTCTGTCCCAAAGCTGCCTTGCCGCCGTTCTGAATGGACTGGAGCAACAGGGGCAGATCGGTGAGAGAAATACTCATGCCCCGCACGATGTCCACGATCTCGCTGTTTTCCGCCTCGTGCTTTTTCTGTTCCAGCTCCTTCAGCCGGGCCTGCTGTTCCGCAATCTTGGCCTTGACCTTTTCGATCTCAGCCTCGATTTTTGCGCTTTTGCTGATTGCCATATTCAAAAATCCTCCTTGTCAATAAAGTTTGCCGTAGGCGTAGAAGTGGGACTGCCAATAGCTCGTGTTGAGATTGGAATAATGGATGGGGTCGCCGCAGTCGAGCATCCAGCCGTCGCCCACATAGATGCCTACATGAGAAACGCCCGGTGTGTCATAGGTTCCCTTGAAGAAAACCAGATCACCGGGTTTGGGGTTGTTGGTTGGGGTAGAAATGTTGTAGAGCCCCTGGGCTCCCAGCCGTCCGAAGTCCCAGCCGCATTGGTTGTAAACATAGCTGACGAAGCCAGAGCAATCAAACGAGGTGGAGGGACTACTGCCGCCCCACACATAGGGAAAGCCCAAATATTTCTCAGCCTCCTCCAGAATGGCGGCAAAGGTTTCGTCGGCCAGATATGCCTCCGGGACATCGTGCTTCGGGGGCAAGTCGGTGTACTTTGGCACATAGCCCGACTGCGGGAACAGGTCAGGGCGGTTGCCCAAAGTGGACATATAAAGGGCGTACCGGGAAAGCTGTTCCTCGGACATCATGTAGATCGGCACATGGGACAGATTGAAATTTTCCAGCTTCACGGTGCAAATGTAGTAATCGTAGTACACCCGGTAGCTGTCCGTATGGGTTACGCCGTCCTCGTCTACCCATGTGTCCGTTTCGATGTAGTACCGCCGCTCCGTCACCACTTTCTCGGTCAGAATGTACTGGCGGTCAAAGAGGTTTTGGAGCGTAAAGCGTACCTCGTCCAGCGTCCACGCCCCCTCGTGGAGCGCGGAGATCATGGAGATCAGCACATAGGGGTCGTGCTCAATGTCATCGAGGTCAAAATGGTATTCGTCGTAATCGTGGGTGGACTCATAGCTGTCGAGGTAGTCCTGCAGTTCAGCCTCCAGCTCACAATAGGCGGCCTCGGCCCCCAGCATATCCGCGTCCTCGGACGCATAGGTGCTGGCCGCAACCGCGCCCACCAGACCGTTGCCCACCGTCACCATCGAGGAAACACAGGACTGGAGGGAGAAGATCAGCAGGGCGCAGGCCAGACCGATGACCACGCCCACGGGATGCCGCTTGACGAAAGCCACCGTCCGGGCCGTCAGCTTTTCCGTGGTGACAGCCGTTTTCTCAGCGGCCTTTGCCCCTTGCTTTGCGGCCTCCCGCGCCTGTTTCGCATACTGCTTTTGGATACGCCGCTTTTGCAGATACCGGGAAAAGGCCCCCTTGTCCAGCTCAGGATGCTCCAGAGCCGCCGCCCGGTACTGATAGTCCGCCGTAGCCTTGATGTACTTGGACTCGGCCCTTTGGACGGCCTTGGCCGGGTGCTCCCGGATAGTCTTTTTTACATGGCGCGTACCGTGCCGCAGAACAGACTCGCCCACCAGCTCGGAGCGGTGAGCGCCCTCGGTGCCCACATTTTCATGCTCCACCTCATAGATTTTCCCATGCACAAAGCCATGCACACCGCCCAGCGCCGCCCGGCCCACACGCTTCACGGGGCCGGGACGCTTGGGCGGTTTCTGCTTCGCCAGCTTGCCCCGGGCCTTATCCAGCTTTTCACCCCGCTTTTCCATACGGAGCTTGGACTCCGCCGCCTGTTCCTGCCGGCTCTTGTGTCGGAACTTTGACTTCGGGACATTTTGTCCCGAAGTGCCGTTACTCGTCTTTTCGTTCATGGGTCATATCCTCCGGGCGGGTCGTCAGCAGATCGTAAATCTCACCACGTGGGAAACGGTCAATAAACGGGATGGTCACATTCCCATAGAACAACAGGCCCTCGCCCGAATTGGAGTGGGTGATGTAGGAAAGCTGGTGCTCCGAAATGCCGAGCTGTTTTGCCAAAATCGCCCGGTCACTCTGGGCCTGTGACAGCAGCACCATGAAATCGGTGTTGTCCAGAATATTGGAAATCTCCGCGCTTGCCAAAAGGTCTTTCACATTTTGGGTCAATGCGCTGGGGACACAGCCCTTTTTACGGAGCATTTTCCAGACGGCCACAAAGTAGCTGGCGGTCAACTGGTCACGGAGCAAAACATGGAACTCGTCGAAGTAGCACCAAGTCGCCACCCCCGCCCGGTAGTTTTCGTCCACGGCCTGGGTGACAAACTCATTGGTAATGTGCATGGCGATCTTGCGGAGGTTTTCACCCATGCCCTTCAGCACGATGCACACAACCCGGTTTGAGGTCTGCACATTGGTATGGTGGTTGAACAGGTTGAGGGAGCCTGTGCAGTAGAGCTCCAGCGCCGTTGCCACCCGTTTTGCCTCGGGCTCGGGCTGTTTCAGAAGCTCCTCATACAAATCTTGAAGCAGGGGCGTTTTTGCATTTTCCAGCCCCAGCGCCATCTCCCGGTAGACCTGCCGCACACAACGGTCAATGACCGTCCGCTCGATGGGCTGTAAGCCCTCCTTGCCGCTCAAGATCAGCTCACACAGGGACAAGAGGAAATCCGCCTTCATGGACAGGGGGCTTTCGCCGCCGTTCATATTCAGTTGGATGTCCATAGGGTTCAAGTGGTTGGGGCTGTCCGGGGCAATCTCGATCACCTGAGCCCCCAGCCTTCGGGCCAGCGGGACATATTCGCCCATCGGGTCAACAATCACAATGCGGTCATTGGTGGCGAGAAATACATTGAGCAGTTCTCGCTTGGCCGCAAAGCTCTTGCCCGATCCCGTTGAGCCGAGGTACATTCCATTGGCCGACTTCAGCTTTTTGCGGTCAGCCATGATGACATTGTGGGAAAGGGCGTTCATGCCGTAGTAGAGCGCCTGCCCGCCCATTCGGAGCTCCCTTGTCATAAAGGGGATGAAAATAGCCGTGGAGCTGGTAGTCATGCCCCGCTGGATCTCCAGCCCGTTATAGCCGAGGGCCAGCGAGGAAACAAACGCCTGCTCCTGCTGCCAGTCCAGACGCTTTAAGGCGCAGTTGTACTTCTGCGCGATGCCGCCCACGGTAAACACATCGTTTTCCAGCCGCTGGCGGTTGGGGGCCATGTTCACCACCGTAAAGGTCAGCAGGAACATTCTTTCATTCCGGGACTGGAGGTCGGCCAGCAGCTCGGCGGCGTCCTTGGAAAAGGTAATGAGGTCGGGGGGCAAAATCTCCATGTCGTACCCTGCGCGGACGGCCTTTTTCTGTTCCTCGGCCTTCATGCGCCCGATGTCGGAGATTTTTCCCTTGATAGTCTTAATGGCCTTGAGCTGATCCACCGTCTGAATGTGCATGGTCACGGTCAGCTCCGCGTCCAATTCCAAAATCTCGGCAAGGAGCTTGTCAGACAGCTCCGACGCCAAAATCTGCAAATAGGACGCCGCGCCCCAATACCGGCCCACCCGGAAAGTGCGGCTGTCCCGGAAGTCGAAGCTGTCCGGGGCGATGTAGTCCTTGGTGCCAAGGCCGTGTTTGGGAATGTCACTCCACGCAAAGCGGAACGGCTCCCGGTTGCCGGGGTGCATCTGGCTATGGAGCAGGGCCAGACGATCCCTCCCGTCCAGCGGCTCCGACTGAACGCCCAGCCGATGGAGGTTGCCCATCACATCGGCCTCCACGCGCTCCAGACGGGGCCGGGCCTCGGCCACGCCCTCGGCGGGCAGTCCAAAGGTGATATACTTTGTGCGCTCAATGCCGTTGTTGCTTTTGGCGATCTGGTTTTTCAGCATGGAGGTGAACTCCTCCCGGACGCTGTTGAAGTCATCCTCGGCGGGCGGGATATTCACCTTGTAGCGGCTGCGGTCACGGGAACGGCGGTTGATAAAGGAAAGCTGGAACGGAAGGGAGCTGTCAAAGTAATTGAGGAATGAACTCCAGCCGCCAAAGATAGCCGTCTGATCCTCGGTGCTTGCTACGGAATAGTTGATGTCCTCATATTCCACGGTTTTTGTGTAGATACCGCCGGGGAGCTGGCACACGCCGTCCGGGTGCATGGCGATATAGGGAATGGTCTGCTGGGCGGAAAGTCCGGCCCGGCCTTTAGCGGCCCTTGCGGTGCCGCGCTTTTGGGGTTTGCTTCTTGTCTGCAATAGGCTCCTCCTTTCCCGCAAACGGAGCATAGATATTCTGCGTTTTGTACGGTCTGATGCCGGGCCGGGTGAACTTGGCCCGGATGATATTCCGTATCACCTTTTCAAAAGGCAGGCCGTCCCGCTCATACATGGCAAGCATAAACGCCGGGAGCATCACCACCAGCATGACGAACATGGCCCCGGTGCTGCCAAAGGAGCTCCGGGAAAACAGATAGGCCGGGATGCCCACCAACGCCGCGCCGCCAAAGCAGACGAGTTGGCGCTTGGTGAGGTTAAAGGCGATTTTGGTTTTGATTTTGGATAGGTCGTTAGGTACATTCACATACGGCATGATTGGCCTCCTTTCTGCCGTTTTTCACTTCGGGACACTTTGTCCCAAAGTCCGGGATCGTGGGCTCCACCTCGTTTCCCCACACATCCCAGCCGGGCGGGGTCTGCCTTGCGAACAGCTCCACACGGGGCAGATCACCCATGAGGGCCACGATCTTGTCACGGGCCTCGTCCGGCTTTTTGCT
>OLOA01002314.1_pt1 | contig 17463 bp, 10 predicted proteins | sample 1672201 | NCBI WGS metagenome assembly OLOA01 (sample SAMEA3136658, study PRJEB25190) | human gut metagenome
CTCCAGGTCTTTCTTGATCTGCTCCAAATTGCTCAGATTGCTTTTCATCTGTTCACGTTCTTTTTCCGCCTGTTTGATCTGATCCTGTTTGTTCCGGATACTGTCAGAGGTAATGGATGACATATTGGTCGCATTTACCCGCAATCCCTGCATGCCGAAGGAAACCGTCAGGATCAGGCACAGTGCCAGGCACAGAAAGCCTTTTTTCTTTTTGAGTACGGTGCTGGCCGCAAGCCCTGCCTGTACAGATTTTGAATACGCACGGACAAGCCCGCCTGTTCCAAGCAGTGTTCCGCCGAAATAACGTGTCACCACAACGGCTGTGTTGTGGATGCCCTCTCCGAGCAGCACGTCCAGCATCGGATGACCTGCTGTTCCTGCCGGTTCCCCGTCGTCACTGCTTCTCTGTATTTCATTATGTTCCCCGATCACAAATGCAGAACAGTTATGTCTGGCATCCCAGTATTTCTTTTTCATCTCTGCAATAAATGCAGATGCTTCCTCCTCCGAGTCCACCGGCTTTACGGTCGCGATAAAACGTGATTTTTTCTCAACGATCTCGCCCTCTCCGCCGCAATAGACAATTTTATATTCTTTCATATGCCAAAACCCTCCGATTAAAATTCCAGAATTCGGTAATACTTATGCTATCTTACCAGAGTCCCCCAAAAGAAGCAACAGCAGAAATCCTCCTTTGCTCTTTCTTTCCTCAAAGTTGTGTGATAAAATACTAAGATGCCAGGGTCAAAAGCCTGAAACCACGATGTGCTTGCACAGGAGTGGTTTTATGGCTTAATGACCCGCCCCAATATGAGCATAAAAGTGGAGCGTAAGCTTCACGATATGCGAATGTTGGGTAGGATTGTGAAAGTACGCAGTACGGAACAATCCGTATGGCATCATGGGTTCCGCTAAATCATGAGAAAGCAGCCATTTTTCGCTGAAAAATGAGCGAATTTTGAATGATTTTGTAGCACATCCTGCTTTTTAAACGTTATCGTTTTTACATAGCAAAACTTACTGTCTTTTTTCGGAGGTATTTTATATGAATTTTGACAAAAACCACGTTGCCCGCAAGAAGAGCATTCCAACGGGAACCAGGATCTTCAGGCGTATTTCGCTTACGGCTCTGAAGATTTTTCTGGTACTTCTGCTGTTTTGCGTCATCCTTGGCACGGCGGCCGGTGTCGGCATGATCAAAGGGCTGATCGCCAGTGCCCCTAACATCGATTCTCTCTCGGTTGCACCGGCAGAATCGGCCACCTACATCTATAACACCGGCAATAAACCGGTCCAGAAGCTTGCCGAATCAACTTCCAACCGTATTCTTGTGAAGCTGGATCAGATCCCGGAGGATCTGCAGCATGCAATCGTTGCCGTCGAGGATGAGCGTTTTTACAGGCATCACGGCATCGATATCCAGGGTATCGCCCGTGCCGCAGTAATCGGCATCACCAGTGGGGATTTCTCAGAGGGTGCCAGTACGATCACACAGCAGCTGATCAAGAATAATGTTTTTACGGACTGGGTGACGCAGACGGCTCTTTCTCAGAAGCTGCGTCGTAAGTTCCAGGAGCAGTATCTGGCTCTGCAGCTGGAGAAAAAGATGTCGAAGGACCAGATTTTGCAGGATTATCTGAACACGATCAACTTAGGTGCCAGCTCGTACGGCGTACAGGCTGCTGCCAAACGCTATTTTAATAAAGATGTATCTCAGCTGAATCTCTCGGAATCTACGGTCATTGCCGGCATTACACAGAATCCGACGCTGTACAATCCGATCATCAATCCGGATGAGAATGCAAAGCGACGCAAGATCATTCTTCAGAAAATGGTCGATCAGGGCTATATCAGCGAACAGCAGCAGCAGGATGCCCTTGCGGACGATGTGTATTCCCGTATCCAGAAAACGGCTCAGGAGACGGACGAGGTTTCTATTTACAGTTACTATACGGACGCTCTGATCGAACAGGTCATGGATGACCTTGTGGAAGTCAAGGGATACACCAGACAGCAGGCTTACAAAGCTGTTTACTCCGGCGGTCTGAAGATTTATTCCAATCAGGATGAAGAGATTCAAAAAATCTGCGATGAGGAGTTTGCCAACCCGGAGAATTATCCTTCGGTGACGCTGATCGGTCTCGATTATGCTCTGAGTATCCAGAAATCCGACGGCGAGATTATCAATTACAGCAGTGAAATGCTCCGCAGCTGGTTCCAGAAACAGGACAGCTCTTTTAACATGATGTTTGACGATGAGGAATCTGCAAAAGCTGCCGCAGAGACTTACAAAAACGCCATGGTTGAAAAAGGCGATACTGTGCTTGGCGAGCGTGTTTCTCTTGTTCCGCAGCCACAGGCCTCTGTCGTGATCATCGACAATGAAACCGGATATGTGAAGGCGATCGTCGGCGGACGTGGCGAAAAGGAAGCCAGCCTGACGCTGAACCGTGCCACGGAAACCCGCAGACAGCCTGGTTCGACTTTTAAGATCGTCAGCACATACGCTCCGGCTCTTGATGCCGAAAATATGACGCTTGCTACGGTATTCGACAATGCACCTTACAATTACACAAACGGTGTCCCGGTCAATAACTGGGCAGGTAAAAATGCTTACACCGGACTGACTACGATCCGTCAGGCGATCGCAGGTTCAATTAACGTAGTAGCAGTCAAATGTCTGACCGAGATCACACCGCGGCTTGGTTTTGAGTATGCCGAAGCTCTCGGCATCAGCACACTTTACGATGATGAAAATCTGGACGTACGCCAGCCGCTGGCTCTTGGCGGTATCACGGACGGTGTCGTAAACATCGAGCTGTGCGATGCCTATGCAACGATCGCTAACGGCGGCAAATACAACGAAGCGAAGTTTTATTCCCGTATCGAGGATTCCGAAGGAAAAGTGATCATTGACAACACTCCGGAAGAAAAGACGGTTTTAAAGGACAGCACCGCTTTCCTGCTGACACAGGCGATGATGGATGTTGTAAAAGCCGGCGGAACAGCCTCCGATGTCAGCCTCGGCGAGATGCCGATTGCCGGCAAGACCGGTACGACTTCGGACGACCGTGATATCTGGTTTGCCGCATACAGCCCGTATTATACGTGTACGGTCTGGGGCGGCTATGACAACCACGATACGCTCCCGTCCGGCGATCTTTACCACACGTATCACAAAAAACTGTGGACTGCGATCATGAGCCGCATCCACGAAAATCTTCCGGTCAGACAGTTTGAACAGCCGGACAGTGTGGAAACTGCCTATGTATGTAAGAAATCCGGACTGCTCGCCGTGGATGGTGTCTGCACCGGAGATCCGCGAGGCTCCATGGCTTACACGGAATATTTTGCAAAAGGCACGACACCGACCAAGAGCTGCGATGTGCACACGGCTGTAAAGGTCTGCTCTTCCACCGGACTGCTCCCGACTGCGACCTGTACCACGACAACGAAAATCTTTGTCAAACGACCGGCCGGAAGCGAGGGCACAACGGAAGATTCCGCTTATGCTCCGCCAAGTGCGACCTGCAAAGGTCACAACATCCTGGATAAGATCACGGATATCCTGAATCCGAAAAAGGATGCGGCAGATATGGATGCCGATGATTCGAAGAAGGATGGTGCGACCACGCCGGGTTCTGATGCAAATTCCGGTTCAACAACTACACCTGACGGCAATTCCGGCTCCGGCGATTCTTCCGGAAGCGGAGGTACCGGCTCTGGCACAGGTTCCGGCTCCGGCGGCAGCACTTCCGGCGGTGGCTCCGGCGGAGACTCCGGAGGCTCCACGGCTCCGGGCGGAGATGACATCCTGGAGATCATTCCATAAAAGCAGCTGCTCTGGTGTTCAAAGCATTTGTTGTCTGAATCTTAAAATTTCATTTGGATACAAAAAATTCCATGAGGATATTACTTAAATCAAGTAAATTCTCATGGAATTTTTATTTATCTCAGTCGGAGAAGACTCTCACTTCTGCAAGTATTGCGGTGCTGACTGCCGTTGTTTTATTACAGCATCAGTTTTGCTGCACCGTAGATACCGGCATCATTGCCCAGTGTTGCCAGTGCAAATTTTGCATCTTTGCAGGATGGAAATGCATATTTTTTGTAATATTTCTCGATATAATCAAAGAGTATCTTTCCGGCTTTGGAGACGCCGCCGCCGATTACAAATACCTGCGGATCTACCACACCTGCGATGTTTGCACATGCAAGACCGAGGTATCTGCCGAATTCTTCTGCGATTTCCTGTGCAACTGCATCGCCTGCTTTTACGGCATCAAAGACGCTTTTTGCACTGACTTCTCCGTCACGCAGAACGGAAGGGGTATCGCAGGATGCCAGCTTTTTGTTTGCCAGATATACAACACCTGTCGCAGATGCAACCTGTTCCAGACATCCGGTGTTGCCACAGTTGCAAGGTTTGTCAACGCTGTCGGTTACATGGATATGTCCGATCTCACCGCCGGCTCCGTTGCTTCCGGTTACGATCTTGCCATTGATGATGATGCCGCCGCCGACACCGGTTCCAAGTGTCACCATAACAACATTGTGATAGCCGACTGCTCCGCCTTTCCACATTTCGCCGAGTGCTGCCACGTTTGCATCGTTTCCGACGCGTACCGCAAGACCTGTCTTTTCGGAAAGCTCTTTGGAAAGTGGTACAAATCCCCAGTGCAGATTGACGGCTACCGGAACGTTGCCTTCTTCATCTGCCGGTCCCGGTACACCAACGCCTGCTCCAACGATCTCTTCTTTGTCCAGACCTTTTTCTGCGATCTTGGCATTCATCGTCTCTGCGATGTCTGCGATAATATTTTCGCCGTTGTTTTCGGTTCTTGTCTTAATTTCCCATTTATCCAGAACTTCTCCGTCTACATTAAAAAGTCCGCATTTTACGGTTGTTCCGCCGATATCGATTCCAAAACAATATTTTTTCATTTCTTCTGCTCCTCTTTTTTCTTTGCAAGTGACTTCTGAACACGGTTATAAAGCTCCTGAGCTGCATTGTAACCCATCTTTTTCTGTCTGTGGTTGACAGCAGCAGACTCTACGATCACAGCCAGGCTTCGTCCCGGACGGATCGGAATGGAATGGCATACAACGCGGTTGCCGAGGAACTCGGTGTATTCTTCCTGAAGTCCGAGTCTGTCGTATTCTTTGTCCTTGTCCCACTCTTCTAATTTGATAACCAGGTCAATGGTCTGTGTATTTTTCACGCTCTCCACACCAAATAAGGTCTTGGCATCAATGATACCGATACCGCGAAGCTCGATAAAGTGGCGGGTGATATCCGGAGCACTTCCGACCAGGCTCGCATCGCTGACTTTGCGGATCTCTACGACGTCATCGGATACCAGACGATGGCCTCTCTTGATCAGCTCCAGAGCTGCCTCACTCTTACCGATGCCGCTCTCGCCCATGATCAGGACACCTTCGCCGTATACATCTACCAGCACGCCGTGGATAGAGATACAAGGAGCCAGCTCTACATTCAGCCAGCGGATGATCTCCGCCATAAACGGAGATGTATTTTTCTCTGTGGTAAAGACCGGAATACCGTTCTCTGTGGCGATACGCAGGATATCTTCATCCGGATCTGTTTTTGATGTAAAGATAATGCACGGAACCTTATGGGCACAGAACTGCTCATAGGCATGCACTCTCTGATTTCTCGTCATATGCTCCAGATAAGTAAATTCCACATAACCGACAATCTGTACACGCTCAGATGCGAAATGTTCGAAATATCCGGTCAGCTGCAGTGCCGGTCTGTTGATATCCGGTGTGGTCACCACGATCGATGAAATATCAACATCCGGTGTCAGATTCTTCAGTTCCATGCTTTTTGCAATTTTTGTCAATTCTACACTACTGTTACTGTTCATCTGTTTTTGTCCTTTCCTGTCAGTAAAGCGAACATTCACAATCCGCTTCGCTACTTGCTCATGAACGCACACAACATCGTCAAATCCATGCACGTTCCTTCGATTTCATGCTCTCATTCTATCACATCCGCACACATCATACAAGAAACAAAACAGATTCTGTAAAAAATTGTATATTGTTCACATGAAAATTCAAGAATGCCAGAGGCATTCTTGCTGCATACAATCATCCTTGTTCTTCTTTTTTCTTTTCATGGAAGAAAGCGTAGACTTTTCCTGCACTTAAGGCGGTCATTGAAGGCACTGCTGCCAGTTCCTCTTCGCTTGCCTCGCGGATCGCTTCCAGGGAGAGGAAATGACGCATCAGAGCCTTTCTTCTTGCCGGACCGATACCGTCAATGTCATCCAGGATCGAATGTACCTGATCTTTGCTTCGCAGGGAGCGGTGATACTCGATGGCAAAACGGTGGGCTTCATCCTGCACGCGGGTGATCAGTTTAAATCCCTCGCTGTCGCGGTCGATCGGGATCTCTACGTTATTATAGTACAGGCCTCTGGTGCGGTGCCGGTCATCTTTTACCATACCGCAGACCGGGATGTCAAGATCCAGCTTTTCCAGAACGCCAAGTGCGATATTGACCTGACCGCGGCCGCCGTCCATCATGATCAGATCCGGCAGTTTTCCGAAACTGTCATACTCTTTTTTCTCAGGGTCACTCTCGTGTGTAAAACGTCTTGTCAGGACTTCTTCCATGCTTGCGTAGTCGTTTGGCCCCTGCACGGTTTTGATACGGAATTTGCGGTAATCACTTCGTTTTGGTTTGCCGCGTTCAAAGACTGCCATGGATCCGACCGACTCGAAGCCGCTGATATTCGAAATATCATAGGCTTCCACTCGTACCAGATCTGGCAGATCCAGCCAGCCGGCAATTTCTTTCATCGCCCCGATTGTGCGTCCTTCTTCTCGTTTGATACGATCTTTGTCCTGTCGCAGGACAATCTCTGCATTCTGCGTGGCAAGCTCAACCAGTTTTTCCCTGGTACCTTTTTTCGGTACTTTGATGTGCACCTTCTGCCCTTTTCGCTTTCCGAGCCACTCTTCTAAGACGGACTGATCTTCGATCTCACACGGGATCATGATCTCCCTTGGAATAAACGGCGTGCCGGAATAAAACTGCTTCATAAAACTGGAAATCACGATATTCTGCGAATCGTGCGGTGCGATCCGCAGGAAGAAATGGTCTCTGCCGATCAGCCTGCCCTGTCTGATAAAAAATACCTGGGCTACTGCGTCGCTGCCGTCCATTTTCACGGCGATCACATCTTTGTCCTCGCCGTCGCTGCTTGTGATCTTCTGCTTCTGTGCGATCTGGCTGACGCTGTTTTTGAGATCACGCCAGGTCGCTGCCTCCTCGTACTCCATACGCTCCGAGGCATCCAGCATCCGCTTTTCGAGCATTTTCAGGATTGGTCCGTAGTTTCCGTTCAGAAAATCCATCGCTCCGTTTAAGGATCTGCGGTACTCTTCCTGACTGATATAGCCCTGACATGGTGCATCACACTGTTTGATGTGATAATTCAGACAGGGGCGTTCTTTTCCGATATCCTGCGGCAGTCTGCGATTACAGGTACGGACTTTGTAGATCTTACGGATCAGCTCGATCGTATCTTTGACTGCCCCGGCACTGGTGTACGGTCCGTAATATTTATTTTTATCCTTTTTCATGCTCCTTGAAAACAAAATCCGAGGATATGCCTCCGATGTCGTTACTTTTATAAATGGATAAGTCTTATCATCCTTGAGCATCGTATTGTACTTCGGGCGGTGTTCCTTGATCAGATTGCACTCCAGAACCAGTGCCTCCAGCTCGGAATCCGTCACGATATATTCAAATCTGGCGATCCTTGTGACCATCTGCTCGATTTTGGCACCTTTATTGCGGCTGGTCTGAAAATACTGCCGCACCCTGTTCTTCAGGCTGATCGCCTTGCCCACATAAATAATGGCATCTCTGTCATCATGCATAATATAAACTCCCGGCTTAGCCGGGAGCTTTTTTAATTCTTCCTGAATATCAAACATCTGCTTTTACATCCTCACTTACTCGGTTGCGGTGTCTGCTGTGTTCTCTTTTGAAAGATTTACTTTTGTGCTGTTTTCTTCGGTCTGTATTTCGCTGTTTTTCTGTGCTTCTTCTGCCTGTACTTTACGCAGGATCTCCATAAATTCCTTTCCGGTGATCGTCTCTTTCTCGATCAGGAAAGCGGCGATGTGATCCAGAATGCTGCGGTTTGCCGTAAGCATGTCTTTTGCTTCCTTATATGCCTTTTTGAGCATGGCAGTGATCTCTTTATCGACCTCGGCCTGTGTCACCTCACTGCAGTCCAGAACCGTCTGATTATCGAGGTACTGGTTTGCCGCACGCTCCAGACCGGTCAGTCCGAATTTCTCAGACATACCGTAGCGTGTGATCATTGAGCGGGCAATGGAAGTTGCTTTCTCGATATCATTGGATGCTCCGGTTGTCACCGAACCAAATACAATCTCCTCTGCTGCACGGCCGCCGGTAAATTCTACCAGTCTCGCCCACAGTTCTTCTTTTGTATAGAGGCATTTCTCCTCTTCCGGAATGTTCATGACATATCCGAGTGCTCCGGATGTACGCGGCACGATCGTGATCTTCTGTACCGGCTCTGCATCTTTTTGCAGTGCACTGACCAGTGCGTGTCCGACTTCATGATAGGAAACGATCTCCCGCTCTTTTTTGCTCAGGATCTTGTTTTTCTTTTCTTTTCCCATCTCAACCAGCTCGACTGCTTCCGATAAATCTGCCTGAGATACGGCACTTCTTCCTGCTTTTACAGCAAGGATGGCTGCTTCATTGACCATATTTGCTAGGTCTGATCCGACAGCTCCGGCTGTTGCCAGGGCGATTTCTTTGAAATTGACCGTCTCATCAAGATTAACATTCTTTGCGTGTACACGCAGAATATCTTCTCTTCCTTTGAGATCCGGGCGGTCTACGATCACTCGGCGGTCAAAACGTCCCGGACGCAGAAGTGCAGAGTCCAGAACTTCCGGACGGTTCGTTGCTGCAAGGATCAGCACACCTTTGGAGGAATCAAAACCATCCATCTCCGCAAGCAGCTGGTTCAGTGTCTGCTCACGCTCGTCGTTTCCGCCGCCATAACGGCTGTCACGGCTCTTACCGATCGCATCGATCTCATCGATAAAAATGATACACGGTGCACTCTTTTTGGCCTCTTCAAACAGGTCTCGCACACGCGATGCACCGACACCGACAAACATTTCCACGAAATCGGAACCTGAAATGGAGAAGAACGGCACGTGTGCCTCTCCTGCGACTGCCTTTGCCAGCAGTGTCTTACCGGTACCCGGAGGGCCGACAAGCAGTGCTCCTTTCGGCAGCTTTGCTCCGATCTTCACGTATTTCTGCGGATCTTCGAGAAATCCTACGACTTCCTGAAGCGATTCTTTTGCTTCATCCTGTCCGGCAACATCCTGGAAGGTCACACCGGTTTCCTTCTCGCCGTAAACTTTTGCCTTGCTCTTGCCGACACCCATGACTCCGCCGCCTGATCCCATACGACGCATGAAAAAGTAGAAAATAAATCCGATCATAACCAGCGGCAGAACATTTGCCACGATATTTAAGATCAGGTAAGAAGAATTGTCCGGTACGGTTTTGGTACACTGTACGCCTGCCTTGAGCAGTCGGTCTGTCAGTGTCGGATCGTCCATGATACCGGTATAACAGGTGATCTTCACACCCGGTATTGGCTGATTTTTCAGGTTGATGTCGATTCGATTGGAACCGATCTCTACAGATTCGACCTCTCCGCGGTCAACCATGTTAATAAACTGATTATAAGTGATCTCACGCTCGGTTGTATCTTTTACCATACTGGTAACGATATTCATGGCAAGCATCACAATCAAAGTAATCACCAGAAAAACCAGAATGCTTTTGCCGCCGCCTTGCTTTTTCCCATTGTTCTTATTGCGACCATTGTCCGGCTGCTTTTGTCCACCCGGTCCCTGTGGTCTGCCAGGACCGCCGCCCTGCATCTGATTGTTGTCCATTTTTGTCCTCCTCATATGCAAACTCCAACTTATCCCATTATAAGTACAGTTTCAGAAGAAATCAATATATAGATTGTGAAAAAAAGCTCACAATTATGAATCTTTTCTAAAAAAACGGTAGCCGAACGGGTATGATTTATTGTATACTAGTGCAAGAGTTACTTTGTAACAAGGAAATGCACGCCGGTTCTTGCGTGCATCCGACTTGAATTTTTAGGAAAGGTTCTTAATCATATGAAAAAAGGATTTGACAACGAAAAATATCTTGCTACACAGTCTCGCTGTATCCGCGAGCGTATTGACAAATTCGGAGACAAACTTTATCTGGAATTTGGCGGAAAGTTATTTGATGACTACCACGCTTCCCGTGTACTGCCGGGATTTGAGCCGGATTCCAAGCTTCAGCTTCTGATGCAGCTGTCCGAGCACGCAGAGATCGTCATCGTCATCAGTGCGGTGGATATTGAAAAAAATAAAATCCGCGGCGACCTCGGCATCACTTACGATACCGATGTACTGCGTCTGATCGACTCTTTCGAAGAACGTGGACTTTTTGTCGGAAGTGTCGTTATCACAAAATACTCCGGACAGACCAGTGCAGACCTGTTTAAACAACGTCTGATCAAACTCGGCATCAAGGTTTACACCCTCTATATGATTCCGGGTTATCCGAATAATGTTTCTCATATCGTAAGTGATGAGGGATTCGGTAAAAATGACTACATCGAAACTTCCCGCCCTCTGGTCGTGATCACTGCCCCTGGTCCTGGAAGCGGAAAGATGGCTACCTGCTTATCTCAGCTTTATCAGGAGCATCGCAGAGGTATCCGTGCCGGATATGCGAAATTCGAGACTTTCCCGATCTGGAACATCCCGCTGAAACATCCGATCAACTTGGCATATGAGGCAGCAACGGCTGACCTGAACGATGTCAACATGATCGATCCGTTCCATCTGGAAGCTTATGGATTTACCACGGTAAACTACAACCGCGATGTGGAAATCTTCCCGGTTTTAAAAGCAATGTTTGAAAAGATCTACGGCGAAAGCCCTTATCAGTCTCCGACTGACATGGGCGTCAACATGGCCGGGAACTGCATCTGCGATGATGCACTCTGCCAGGAAGCTTCCCGCCAGGAGATCATCCGCCGCTACTTCAACGCACTGAACGGACTTCTGACCGGACGCAATCAGGAAGAGGAAGTTTATAAGATCGAGCTGATCATGAACCAGGCCGGTGTTACTGCAACCGACCGCAAGGTTGTTCCGGCTGCAAGACGTGTCGCAGAACTGACCGGTGCTCCGGCTGCTGCTATAGAACTGCCGGACGGCAGGATCATCACCGGAAAGACTTCTGACCTGCTCGGTGCCGCTTCTGCGGTTCTGTTAAATGCCTTAAAAGAGCTTGCCGGCATTGACCACGAGAAAAATATCATTGCACCGGAATCTCTGGAGCCGATCCAGCGTCTGAAAACTGCTTACCTCGGAAGCCGCAATCCGAGACTGCATACCGATGAGGTCCTGATCGCCCTGTCCATCAGTGCCGCCTCTCATGAAGATGCTGCTCTGGCTATGAAACAGCTGCCGAAACTTGCCGAATGCCAGGCACATACTTCTGTTATGCTCTCCCCGGTAGATATCAAAAAGCTGAAACAGCTCGGTATCCAGTTCACGATGGAAGCAAAATATGAGAACAACAAAAACTATCACTAAAATTTCTTTGCACTTTTTTGAAAAATCCAGTATGATTTACTGGATTTTTTTCTTTGCATAGTGTATAATCTTTTCCGTATTTTTTTTAGGAACTTAATATCTAGTCAAAAAAAATGCGTGTTTTGTGCACAGAACGGAGGAAATTATGTCAGTAAAATATGTATTTGTAACAGGAGGTGTTGTTTCCGGACTGGGAAAGGGTATCACAGCCGCATCCCTCGGACGACTTCTGAAAGCACGTGGCTACAAAGTAACGATGCAGAAATTCGATCCTTATATCAATATCGACCCGGGAACGATGAATCCGATCCAGCATGGTGAGGTATTTGTAACCGACGACGGTGCTGAGACAGACCTGGACCTTGGACATTATGAGCGTTTTATCGACGAAAGTCTGACGAAAAATTCCAATGTCACAACCGGTAAGATTTACTGGTCCGTTCTGCAGAAAGAACGCCGCGGAGATTTCGGCGGTGGAACGGTACAGGTCATCCCTCATATCACCAATGAGATCAAGAGCCGTTTCCATCGCGATTTTACATCAGACGAAACCAGCATTGCGATCATTGAAGTTGGCGGTACGGTCGGCGATATCGAAAGTCAGCCGTTCCTGGAATCCATCCGTCAGTTCCAGCACGATGTCGGACATGAAAATGCGATCCTGATCCACGTTACTCTGATCCCTTACCTGCGTGCCTCAGGTGAAATGAAAACCAAGCCGACACAGGCCAGCGTAAAGGAGCTCCAGGGTATGGGAATTCAGCCGGATGTGATCGTGTGCCGTTCCGAGCTGCCGCTTGACAATGGCATCAAGGACAAGATCGCACTGTTCTGTAACGTGCCAAGTGACCATGTTCTGCAGAATCTTGATGTGGAATATCTCTACGAAGCACCGCTTGCCATGGAAAAAGAACATCTGGCACAGGTTGTCTGCGACTGCCTGAAGCTTGACTGCCCGGAGCCGGATCTGGAAGACTGGAAAGCTATGGTAAATGCTCTGCGTCATCCGACAAAAGAAGTAAATATCGCTCTGGTAGGCAAATATATCCAGCTGCACGATGCTTACATCAGTGTTGTGGAGGCCCTGAAACACGGCGGTATCGCACAGCATGCGACTGTAAATATCAAGTGGGTGGATTCCGAACTGCTCAACAACAGTAACGTCGAAGAAGTACTCGGTGATATGGATGGCATCCTGGTACCTGGCGGTTTCGGTGACCGTGGCATCGAAGGCAAGATCACAGCAATCGAATTTGCCCGTATCCGCAAGATCCCATTCCTTGGGCTCTGCCTTGGCATGCAGTTATCGGTTGTTGAATTCGCCCGCCATGTGGTTGGCTACAATGACGCACACAGCATCGAACTGGATCCTAATACTACCCATCCGGTCATTGCACTTCTGCCGGAGCAGGACGGCATCGAGGATATCGGCGGTACCTTAAGACTTGGTTCTTATCCTTGTGTACTGGATAAATCTTCCCTGGCTTATAAGCTTTACGGTGAAGAAACGATTCATGAACGTCATCGTCATCGTTATGAATTTAACAACGATTACCGCAAAGTGCTCACAGAAAACGGCATGATGCTCTCCGGTATTTCTCCGGATGGACGTATCGTGGAAATGGTAGAACTTCCGGATCACCCGTTCTTCATCGGAACACAGGCTCATCCGGAACTGAAGTCCCGCCCGAACCGTCCGCATCCGCTGTTCCGTGGATTCGTAGAAGCCGCTGTCGCAAAACACGAAGCAGAATAGATATGATGCCAGGGATTGTGGGAGTGCGACGCACGGAACAATCCGCAGGCATCATAAATCTCACATCACAAAGTAACGAAAAGCTGGGGTATATCTTTCGATTATACTCCAGCTTTATTTAGAATACCTCACCCGGTTTACCGGATGCCGTAAAATCCACTCAGCGGTAAAAGGCATTGTACACGCCTCCGCTGTACATAGCCACACTGCGGTATTTTGCCAGTTCACTGACCGTAACTAACTGATAACCGGATGCGATCAGTTTCGGGATCAGCACTTCTGCTGCATCCACAGACGGGCTGTGGATATCGTGCATCAGGATGATCGAACCGTCTTTCACTTCATTCATAACCACATTTATCGTATTCTTGGCGTTTCTTGTCTTCCAGTCCAGGGTATCAATGCTCCACAGGATCAGCGGTGCTCCCGCATTGATCTGCACATTGCTGTTGTAGGCTCCATACGGCGGACGCACCAGCGTCGCATTGTGGCCGGTGAGTGCACGGATCTGAGCATTTGTGCTGCTGATCTCACTCTGTATGGAACTGCCGTTTAAAGATGAAAGGCTTGCATGATCCCAGGTGTGATTTCCGATCTCGCATCCCTGCTTCGCCATCTGCTGTATCGTATCCGGATAATTTGCGATACTCGTCCCAACCAGGAAGAAAGTCGCTGCTGCCCGGTTGTTCTTCAGACATTTTAACAGACGGTCGGTATAAGGTCCCGGACCATCGTCAAACGTCAGTGCCACCATCTTTCCTTTCGGGTTGATCAGCCGCTCTTTGATCTTTTTGTCCTTATGATAAACACCTTTTTTGTCAAAATAATAAGCTTTGTTGCCAATGTAACGGCTCTTTGTCACTTTGACGCCTTTTTCATCGATATAGTACTTTTTGCCTTTTACTTTGACCCAGCTGCTTACCACTCGCTTTCCTTTTGCATCTACATAGGCATAACCGGTCTTTGTCCTGATCCAGGACGCTTTCTTCATGGCACCGTTTTTGCCGAAATAGTACCAGTGCTTTCTGATCTTCTGCCATCCGGTGACCATCGCTCCCTTTTTGCCAAGATAGTACGTCTTTCCATTGCGATAGCGGAACAGCCCCTGGCGGCGGAAACCATTTTTATCAAAATAATAATATCTGCCTTTTATGTTTGCCCAGGTCTTTGTTGCATAAGTCTTATCCTGTAAAAGAAACCGAACCTTTCCGTGCTGTTTTACCCATTTTCCGGAAAGCTTCGGTGCTTTTTTAACATTTTTCAGAGGAAGTGTCTCACTTTGGCCGGTCGTTTCGGACTGCTGTGTAGTCTCAGGCTGCCTCTGCATCTCGGACTCCTGCGGCGTTTCACTTTGCCGCACGGTCTCAGACTCCTGTACACTTCCTGCCTGATCTGCAATCTCTGCCGCATTTGCTCTCTGTATTCCCCCGGCTCCTGCGGCGAACATGGCTGCTGCCATGCCAAAAGCGACTGCATATCTTTGTATTACTTTTTTTAACATCTGCAATTACTGGATAAAAGCTTTGAACTTTTCGTCAATCAAAGCTTCATCGTTTGTATTTGCACACAGCTCTAATGGTTTTTCCATGTCCAGACTGAAAATGCCCATGATGGATTTTGCATCTACCAGGTATTTGCCCTGTGTCAGATCTACATCAAAATCCATATGTCCGCAGATTCTGTTGAACTCCTGAACATTTGCTACATTGCCAAGTACGATATTTCTTTTTACCATAACAATTCTCCTTTCCCGGTATCAGATACCACGCTTTATTGAAAGGAAACTATCTGTTTCCCTTATCTCTTAGCATACCATTATCTGAAAATAAGGTCAACCATAAAAAACCTTACACTGCAAACAATGCACTGACTGCCCCGAGCAGTCCTGCGGATGCAAGTCCCATGATGATGCCGGCGAGCATAACGCCGAGCATGACTGCGATGATACTGGACTTAAAATCCATATCCAAAAAGCTTGCCGCAAGTGTCCCTGTCCATGCTCCGGTTCCCGGAAGCGGAATACCTACGAACAGCAGCAGTGCCACAAACAGGCCTTTTCCTGCGGTCGCCTGAAGTTTCTTTCCGCCTTTTTCACCTTTCTCGATACAGTAGGTGAAGAACTTTCCGATGACCGGTTTGTCGGCTCCCCAGAGCAGTACTTTTCTGGCAAACAGATAAATGAACGGCACCGGAAGCATATTTCCGAGGATTGCTATGATGTAGGACGGCACATACGGCAGTCCCTGGGCTATGGCATATGGAATCGCTCCTCGAAGTTCGATTAGCGGAACCATTGATATGAAAAATACAATAATATAAGACATACGTTATCCTTTCCTGTTTCTGTATCATTCAGCAGTCCATTTGGCTGATCATGATACCCCTTTTATGGATGCCGGACGGCACCGATTTCTGGTCACAATATTCGTATGATAAGCTGATTTGCCGGAAATGTCAAGCAATTACCGGCTCTGCTTATCCTTTTGTGCTCCTGGATCTGCCGGAGCTCCTGTCCGGTGTTTCAGGAGAGGACTTTCAGCTGCATCTTCCATTTCTGAAACAGATTCTTTTCATTTAATATCTGTTTTTGGGTACTCATAAGAAATGCCCGGACTTCTTCTGCCTGTTTTTCTTCCATGGCATGGCTGCTGTATGCGGCTTTTTCTGCCAGTCTTGTCACTTTCCGATACTGATCCGCCATCTCGGAGCTATACTTTCTGCTCAGTTCTTCGCAGATCTGATATCTGGAGCCTCCCTTTATCCGGACTCCGTCGTACATAAGCCAGCACCTTAGCTGTGCATAACAGCTTCGGATCGCCTGTGAGGCATCTTTCGAATACATCGCCCGATTCTTTTCTTTCCATTTTTTGCGGTATTTTAAAATCTGATAAGCGATCCACAGGATCAGTGCCAGTATCAGCAAAAGGATCACAACGATCAAAATTTTCCGAACCGGCAGCTGTTTTCTGCCTTTCCTGGTTTCCGGCTTTGTCTGCTCTTCATCTTTGATCTGTTCTGCTGTGTCCGTCTGCTCAGAAGCTCCCTGATTTTGTGCTCCCTGCCAGGAAACCGTCTCGAAATCCGGGCGTTCCATCTTATCGAGATACGGCGGCGTCACTTCCATCGGGATCCATCCGATGCCGTCCTGATAGATTTCCACCCATGCATGGGCCTCTTTTCCAGTCACATAGATCGTTCCGTCATCCTGAGCATTTTCTGCCATCTCCGGCGTGACCAGATAACCCTCGACATAGCGTGCCGGGATTCCGAAGCAGCGGTACATCAGAACAGCCGCCGATGCATAATGCACGGAATAGCCTTTCTTCTCCGTCATCAGAAAATCGGTCACAAAATTTCCGGTCTTTGCATCTGTTTTCTGATTTTCTCCGGATGCATCTGTATTCTTCGGATCGATCTCTTCTGTATAAGTGATGTTCTCATTTAAATATCCGGTAATCCTGGTATTTGCCTCTTCATAGGAAATATGAGACGTAACATTTTCGCTGTCTTTCTCATCCGAATCAGAAGCAAGCACTTTTGTAAGCATCTGTTTCAGAGAATCCGGTACCTGCAGATACTGGTCATATACATATGCATTGTAGCTGTTTTCGCATTTTTTGTATTCTGCAAATGCCTCCGTATCCTGATCCTGATAATATGCGGATGCGATCTGCGGATACTTTCTGATCAGATTGCTGTGTACCGGAAACGAAATCGTCTTTTGCGGCCGGAATCCTTCCGGGATCAAGCGGTCATCTCCAAAACTTCGGACATTTTCCAGAGTATCCGGAAGCGTACTCAGCTCATACGGCACATAAGCATATTTCCGGCTCGCACCAATGGTCGTGACAGTCATATTTCCGGTGTCATCGTCTTCGGGATTTTCCAGCTGATAAAGAGCGGTAAGCTGCTGAAGCCCGGAAACGTTTTCTTTGTGAAGCCAGTAAAACAGATCCTTTTTATCATAAATTTCATCTGCATCCTGTTGTTTCCAGCCG
>OLOA01002321.1_pt1 | contig 17417 bp, 9 predicted proteins | sample 1672201 | NCBI WGS metagenome assembly OLOA01 (sample SAMEA3136658, study PRJEB25190) | human gut metagenome
TCAAGGGGGCGACCGCAGACTTCGTCTGTTTCCATTGCCCCCTTGTCGCCTCCGCAGAGGCGAAACCCCTGCAACAATAAAATTCAAGTATGTAGAAGAAACCAAAAGCGCCATCAAGCGCGCTTGCTTCCCGTCGCACACGGGTCGTGCCACCCCTGCGGCACTTGTACCCGGAAGCCCTCGAATGCGCTTTCCGCATCCGCCTTCACCACGCAGTGCGGCGTATACACATGCCGCATCCCCTCCTGCATCCGTGCCATGCACCACTGCGCCAAGTCCACCGCCAGCGAATTTCCTTCCGCCAGCGGCACAAATGCATCCCGCCGCACCAAAAAGCACATTGGCGAAACCGCCGTGACATTGTAGCTGGTTCGGTTCATGCCGTGCCATCCGCCCGCCGACACCGGCAAGCCGCGATTCCGTGACCGCACTGTACCGTCCGGCAGAATGTCGTATCCGGCATGAAGCACCCGATTGCGTGCATCCGCCACCAGCGGCATCACCGCGCACACATCCGGGCGCTGGGCGTACATCATCATCTCCCGCAAGCCGTCCGCATCAGGCGCTGCCGTGTCCCCCCACAGGAACAGCAGCATGTCTGCCGACGAATCCGCCGCCAAGCGGTTCACATCCGCCGCGGACGCATCCCGCGCAAGCCGCAATGCCGCGACGGTAAAATCCCCCACGTCATACCGCAGCCGCAGCACGCCGTCCTCCACCCGGCACGTTCCCGGAAACCCGTTGCGTCGCATACTCTCTTCCACCGCCCGCGCCGCCGCGTCCAGGCAAACCGCCAATTTCGTGTGGCTCATCGACCCCCGCAGCGTCCGCCAGTGGTACAGCACGCGCGGAATGTGGATAACGCCGTCCGCCCGTTCGCACGCGCGGAGCAGCAAATCGTGATCCTGCGACCCGTCGAATGCCGGTCGCAATCCACCGATGGCATCCAGCAGCGTCCGCCGAATCACCGACAAATGGCAGATATAGTTGCCGGAACGCAGATTGTCCGGACAGAAATCCGGCTTGCGGTGCGCATCAACATGAATCGCGCCGTGGGTGGTCAGCTTATCCTCATCGGTGTAGAGCACGTCTGGGTGGTGCGCGTCGATGGCTTCCGCAATCCGCCAGAGCGCATCCGGCGCAAGCACATCGTCGTGGTCGCACAGGGCGATATACTCCCCTGCCGCCATTTTAATCGCGCGGTTCGTGTTGCCGGATATGCCCGCGTTTTCCGCCCCAAACGCGATGCGGAATCGGCTGTCCCGCGCGGCAATTGCCTCCAGCGCCCTGCGCGTTTCGGCGGACGTGCTGCCGCCATCGTACAGGCAGGCTTCCCACGCGCCGTGCGTCTGGGCAAGCAGCGAATCCGCCAGCGCGCGGAGGAATTTCGGGCGCGTGTTGAACACGGGGACGACGACGCTGATGCGCACATCCGGGAAGGGGTGCGCGCGCTGGGTCGCCAGTTCGCGCTTGGATGCTTTCTCCCGCCGGAATCGCCATTCGTCCCGCAGCAGCACCCGTGCCGCCAGCATTTCGCCCGCGCGGTGCAGCGTGTACCCCGCGCCATGCATCCGCACATACGCCCGAACCCGTTCCGCCCACTGCACATGCGTCCCTCCCGCCGACTTTCCTGCCCTCATCATACCATGCGCCGCGGGTTTTGTAAAGCGCCGGGCGATTTTCTGCCAATTCGGAACAATTTTCGCAAAACCGCTTGACAAACGCCCGAAAAAGTGCTAAACTAAATCTCGTTCCGGCAATCCCGGACGAACCGCATAGGGGCATGGTGTAATGGTAACACGTGGGTCTCCAAAACCTTTGTTGAGGGTTCGAGTCCTTCTGCCCCTGCCAAAAAAGAGCCAGTTTCGTGAGAAGCTGGCTCTTTTTTTAATTTCTAATCTTTTAATAAGTTCTGCATTAATAAAAATTCCCCCGATATGTCACGAGGGAAATCGAACTATTTCAACAATGTGAATATCAGTTAATCTTGACTGGAACAACACGTTACAACAACAAATAAGTTATTCCGCCAAGTACATATGCGATAACGTCATAGACATCACTAACTCCTTGATGCAAGAAGAAAGGCGCAACGTACTCCCAGAATATTCCGCATATTAGCGTTATTGTGACTGCCATCGAAACCGTATCCACTCGATAATGACGATATTTGCTATGCTCTAAAATCAAATTGATATACGCGATTATGAAAATTCCTCCTAAAAAATCATTAAAATGACATTTTAAGATGTACGATATTGCGGGTATAACAATGACATTTTTCAAGTAAAAACGATTCAGTGCATATAGGAATAGGACGCAAACAATTTTACTGATATCACCCATCCTTTTGAATTTATTCATTAAGCGAATGATAGTATGAGCACTGCCACGATGATTGCGCCAACAACGCCCCAGAACCCCATGCCACCATTGTTCGGATTAGACATTATTTCCCCTCCTTGTCATTGTTTTCAATAGTCTTTCCGTTAAAAAACAGTAATTTCATTCTGCTCTTTATCGTCATATTCCACCATTTATCTTGTTTTCTGTGTTTCTTCCCCCCAATGCAGTTTTACTCACAAATACATATTTTATAGTACAGTCCACCGCCTCCTTATAATATACTGCTTTTATTTTACCCCTCTCCTGAAAAAAGTCAAGTGTTTTCTTGAAGAATTATATATTTCTTACATTTCTAACAAAATCATGCCAAATTGTTGTGTATCCTCACAAGGACTTTCGTGTCTGCGTGTAACCACCTTTCAGAAAATCGTTTTTTTCTGAAATCAGCTGCCTCAACCCCCTCCAAATTTCAAATTCGCACAGAAAACGCGCCCGCCGACCTTCCGACGAGCGCGTTTATACTATTGGGGCTCTACTCCCGAATTCAGTGCAGGACTTGCTGGAGACCCCAGTTATCACATTTTCACAAAGGAGGTGGTCAGCCGCCGAGTTGTGCGGTGTTGCTTTAAATTACTTCTTATTCTTCTGCTCCACCATCGCCTTGACCTTCAGCGGCAGACCGAGCAGGTTGATGAAGCCCGCGGAATCCTTGTGGCTGTACAGGTCGTGGCTGTCGCCGAAGGTGGCGATTTCCTCCATATACAGGCTGTTCGGCGACTTCACACCCGCATTGATGCAGTTTCCCTTGTACAGCTTCAGCTTCACCGTGCCGTTGACCGCCTGCTGCGTGCTGTCCACAAACGCGGAGAGCGCCTCGCGCAGGGGCGTGTACCACATGCCGTCGTACACCAGCTCCGCGAACTTGCTCGCAACCAGCTCCTTGTAGTGGCTGGTGGCGCGGTCAAGCGTGATGGATTCGAGGATGCCGTGCGCGGCGTAGAGCATCGTTCCGCCCGGGGTTTCGTACACGCCGCGGGACTTCATGCCCACCAGACGGTTCTCCACCAAATCCGCACAGCCAACGCCGTTGCGGCCCGCGATTTCGTTCGCCTTCGTCAGCAAATCCACCGCGTCCAGCTTTTCGCCGTTGATGGCGACCGGCACGCCCTTCTCGAAGTCCACCGTGACGTATTCGGGCTGATCAGGCGCCTTTTCAGGCGTGACCATCGTCAGCAGCAGGTCTTCCGGCGGCTCGTTCCACGGATCTTCCAAATCCGCGCCCTCGTGGCTGATGTGCCAGATGTTGCGGTCCATCGAATACGGGCGATCCTTCTTGACCGGGACGGGGATGCCGCGCTTTTCGGCGTAGTCAATTTCCTCCTCGCGGGTCTTGATGTCCCAGATGCGCCACGGCGCGATAATCTGCATGTTCGGGTCAAACGCCTTGATGGTCAGCTCGAAGCGGACTTGGTCGTTGCCCTTGCCGGTGCAGCCGTGGCAGATGGCAGTGCAGTTCTCCTTGTGAGCGATTTCGACGAGGCGCTTGGCAATCAGCGGCCGTGCGAAGGACGTGCCCAGCAGATACTTGCCCTCGTAGACCGCGCCCGCCTTGAGCGTCGGCCAAATGAAGTCCTCGACGAACTCCTTGCGCAGGTCTTCGATGTACAGCTTTTCAGCGCCGCACTTTTTCGCCTTCTCGTGGAGGGGCTCGAGTTCCTCGCCCTGCCCGACGTCGCCCGCAACGCAGACCACGTCGCAGTCATAATTTTCCTTCAGCCACGGCACGATAATCGAGGTATCCAGACCACCGGAATAAGCCAGCAATACGCGCATCTTCGCCATAACAATCGACTCCTTTATCTTCATCCTGATTTTCATCATTTTTGTGTCCGTCTGCCGGACAAGATGGATTATACACCAAAATGAATAAAAATGCAATAGGTCTGCATAAATTTTCTCGGATTTTTTTCGGAGGGATGATGCAGTGCCTGAATTGCTACCTATTTATATGTTGATGGCTTATGCCGCGCGAACTTCCTCCGCCTGATTGCGGCGCGGGGACGTTGCTCCGACGCTCCCCAAATAGCGAATCCGCGTTCTTGTCCTCTTCGTCCATCTATTCGCCATTTCATTCATCCCGTTCCGAAAACGTATTAAATTGTGAAAAAAATATCGTTAAAATCATGTCAGCCACTTGACAAGAGCTTAACAATCTGATACACTGTTCTCGTCACCCCGACAAACACCGACATCCCCCGTTCGCGGGCGCATCCCCGCAGGACGGATGAAGCATAAGGAGAGAGTATCATGGCGAAAGAGTATCCGATCGTCGATAGCGTGGAGAGCTTCGAGGCGGCCCTCGCCCGCGTCCGCGCGGCACAGAAGGTCTATGCGACCTACACGCAGGAGCAGGTGGACAAGATTTTCAAGGCAGCTGCCCTCGCCGCGAACAACATGCGCATCCCGCTGGCGAAGATGGCGGTGGAAGAAACCGGCATGGGCGTGGTGGAAGATAAGGTCATCAAGAACCACTACGCCGCTGAATACATCTACAACGCCTACAAGGACACGCAGACCGTCGGCGTGCTGGAGCGCGACGAAGCATTCGGCATGATGAAGGTTGCAGAACCTATCGGCGTTGTCGCGGCGGTCATCCCGACCACCAACCCCACATCTACCGCCATTTTCAAGACGCTGATTTGCCTCAAGACCCGCAACGGCATCATCATCTCTCCCCATCCGCGCGCGAAGAAGTCCACCATCGCCGCCGCGAAGGTTGTGCTGGAAGCCGCTGTGGCTGCCGGCGCGCCCGAAGACATCATCTCGTGGGTCGATGTTCCCTCGCTGGAGCTGACCAACATGGCGATGAAGGAAGCCGACATCATCCTTGCCACCGGCGGCCCCGGCATGGTCAAGGCGGCGTACTCCTCCGGCAAGCCTGCCCTGGGCGTCGGCGCTGGCAACACGCCCGCGATTATCGATGAATCCGCTGACGTGAAGGTGGCCGTCAACTCCATCCTGCACTCCAAGACGTTCGACAACGGCATGATCTGCGCGTCCGAACAGTCCACCATCGTACTGGACAGCATCTACGACGCGGTGAAGGCGGAGTTCGCCAAGCGCGGCGCGTACTTCCTCGAAGGCGAAGAGCTGGACAAGGTGCGCAAGACCATCATCATCAACGGCGCGCTGAATGCCAAGATTGTCGGTCAGAAGGCGCACACCATTGCCAAGCTCGCGGGCGTGGACGTGCCGGAAACCGCCAAGGTGCTGATTGGTGAAGTCGAATCCGTGGATATTTCTGAAGAGTTCGCGCATGAGAAGCTCTCTCCCGTGCTGGCGATGTACCGCGCCAAGGACATCGACGATGCGTTCGACAAGGCGGAACACCTGATTGCTGACGGCGGCTACGGCCACACCTCTTCTATCTACTTGAACGCCGTCACCCGCAAGGATTTGATTGACCGCTTCGCCGCGCGCATGAAGACCTGCCGTATTCTCGTCAACACGCCTTCCTCTCAGGGCGGCATCGGCGACCTGTACAACTTCATGCTGCGTCCGTCGCTGACGCTGGGCTGCGGCTCGTGGGGCGGCAACTCTGTCTCTGAGAACGTCGGCGTCAAGCACCTGCTGAACGTCAAGACTGTTGCCATCCGGAGGGAGAATATGCTGTGGTTCCGTGCGCCTGAAAAGGTCTACCTCAAGAAGGGCTGCCTGCCTGTCGCCCTGAATGAACTCAAGGCAGTTATGGGCAAGAAGCGCTGCTTCATCGTCACCGACGCGTTCCTGTTCAAATCCGGCTTCACCAAGGCGATTACCGACAAGCTGGATGAGCTGGGCATCGTCCACACCACGTTCTACGATGTTGCGCCCGACCCGTCCCTCGCCTGCGCAAAGGAAGGCGCCAAGGCGATGACCTCCTTCCAGCCGGACTGCATTATCGCCATCGGCGGCGGTTCCGCAATGGACGCCGGCAAGATTATGTGGGTCATGTACGAGCATCCGGAAGTGGACTTCCTCGACATGGCAATGCGCTTCATGGATATCCGCAAGCGCGTGTACACCTTCCCGAAGATGGGCGAAAAGGCATACTTCATCGCCATCCCGACCTCTGCTGGCACGGGCTCCGAAGTCACCCCGTTCGCCGTCATTACCGATCAGGACACCGGCGTGAAGTACCCGCTGGCGGACTACGAGCTGCTGCCGAAGATGGCGATTGTGGACGCTGACATGATGATGTCCGCGCCGAAGGGCTTGACCTCCGCCTCCGGTATCGACGCGCTGACCCACGCGCTGGAAGCCTACGCCTCCATGATGGCGACGGACTTCACCGACGGTCTGGCGAAGCAGGCGGCTCAGCTGATTTTCGAGTATCTGCCCGCGTGCTACGACAACGGTCAGAGCGAGCCGGTTGCCCGCGAAAAGATGGGCAACGCCGCCACGATGGCTGGCATGGCGTTCGCGAACGCATTCCTCGGCGTCTGCCACTCCATGGCGCACAAGCTGGGCGCGTTCCATCATCTGCCGCACGGCATCGCCAACGCGCTGCTGATTGAGCTGGTCATCCGCTACAACAGCGCCGAAGTTCCCACGAAGATGGGCACCTTCCCGCAGTACGCCTATCCGCACACGAAGCGCCGCTACGCTGAATTCGGCGAGTTCCTCGGCTTCAAGGGTGCGAATGACGACGAGACGGTGGAGAACCTGATTCGCAACATCCATGCCCTGAAGGAGCGCGTCGGCATCAAGAATACGATCCGCGACTACGGTGTGGACGAAGAGAAGTTCCTCGCGACGCTGGACGAAATGTCCGAGCAGGCGTTCGACGACCAGTGCACCGGCGCGAACCCGCGCTACCCGCTCATCAGCGAAATCAAGGAAATGTATCTGAAGGCGTACTACGGCGAGTAATGCGCCATTCTCCCCGGCTTGGCAGGAATGCTTCTGCTGGGCCGGGCATTTTTGAGCACAAAAAATTTTGTCCGCTTGCAGGAATGTCGCATTTGGGCGGCGAATAGATATTTAGGACAAATATTGACTTTTGCGTTCTCCACTGCCGCTTTACCAACCAACAAGCGCAGGAGGGGGCGAAGCAGTCCAGAGGGCGATCGCAGACTTCGTCTGTTTCCATTGCCCTCTGGTCGCGTCCGCAGACGCGAATCCTCGCATAGACACACGGACGTTGTGTGATAGCGTCACCAACTCAATCGCGAAAAGGGAGTCCAGAGGGTCACAGACCCTTTGGCAGGTCAAGGGCAGCGCCCTTGCGCCTCTCCCCCCAATAAACATGAACCATATAGAAGGAGGTTTCCCTATGGATTTGACGCATGTGATTGCCGAGCGGGAGAATAAGAAGATTTACCGCGACGGCGACAAGGCCATCAAGGTGTTTGCCGAAGGGTACAGCAAGGCGGACATTCTGAACGAAGCGCTGAACACGGCGCGCGTGGAAGAGACGGGTCTGCCGATTCCCAAGCTCCTTGCTGTTGACACGGTGAACGGTCAGTGGGCGATTACGACAGAGTTCGTTGAAGGCGACACGCTGGCGGCGCTGATGGCGGCACATCCGGAAAAGGAAGACGAGTACCTGAACCTGTTTGTGGACATTCAGATGAAGGTTCACGCCTGCACCTGCCCGATGCTCAACAGCCTGACGGAGAAGATGCAGCGCAAGATTTCCGCCACCGACCTCGACGCGACCACCCGCTACGAGCTGCACACCCGCTTGGCGAGTATGCACGTCCACAAGAAGGTCTGCCACGGCGACTTCAACCCGTCCAACATTATTTTGAAGCCCGACGGACAGTGGTACATCCTCGACTGGTCGCATGCCACGCAGGGCAACGCGTCCGCTGATGTTGCCCGCACCTACCTGCTCTTCGTCCTCGAAGGCAAGGAAGCGCTGGCGGAAAAGTACCTCTCCCTCTTCTGCAAGAAGAGCGACACCGCCAAGCAGTACGTCCAGCAGTGGATTCCGATCGTCGCCGCGAGCCAGTCCCTCAAGGGCAAGCCCGAAGAGCGCGACCTGCTCATCCGCTGGGCAAGCGTTTGCGAATACGAATAATCATCAAAGGGACTGGCTTCGGTCAGTCCCTTTTTCGTGGGGATGGGAGACGCGCCATGTAACCATTTCCCCGCATTTGTTGAAATCTGCCACATTTGCAATTTCCCCTATGTAACCAACTTTTCATCCTCTTTTTTTCGTGGTATCATTATTATAAGAAGGGGGAATTTGCCCTTTTCAAACTTATCTGCCGCGATTGCTTGTCAACCGCCTCCACAATCAGCATGAATGAATTATACACGGCAAATATTGCTCTCAGCGTCTTCGCCATGGCGATTATGCTCGTCTCCCTGCGCGGCGACATCAGCCAATCCAAGATCCGAAACCTGCTCTGCGGCGGCCTGTACGCCACCATCGCCATTTGCGCGCTGTGTGAGTGGTCGGGCGTGCAGATGGATGGCACACCGCCCGCGCTGATTCCGCTGCATATCGCCGTCAAGACCATCGAACTTTCGCTTGCGCCGCTAATCGGGCTGTTCGCGGGCTGCGTCATCCATCCCTGCCCGCGGAAAGTGGTACACAGGCTGCTGTGCCTTGCGGGCTTCCACGCGCTGCTGGTGCTGCTCTCGGCGTTCACAGGGCTGATATTCTATGTCGATGGGCAGAATTTCTATCACCACGGGTTGCTCTACGTGCTCTACATGCTCGCCTACGGGGGCAGCATGGTGTTCTTCCTCGTGCAGATTTGGTTCGCCTGCCGCGCCTATCAGTACACCGGCGGCACACAGCTGATGCTCGCGACGCTGTTCGTGCTGTTAGGGCTGATGGTGCAGCTGTTCCTGCCGATGGTCAAAATCGACTGGATTACCATCAGCTGCGGTGCGCTGATGATGTCGAAATTCTCCAGCGACATGGTGCTGCAAACCGACGGGCTGACGCAGCTGGTCAACCGCTTGGGCTATGAGCATTATCTGGCGCGCCTGCGCGTGCCTGCCACCATCCTGATGTTCGACGTTGACCGCTTCAAGGACGTCAACGACTACCATGGGCACTTGATGGGCGACGCCTGCCTGCGGACGATTGCCGGCTGCATCCGCCGCGCGTACGGGAATTACGGGACGTGCTTCCGCATCGGCGGCGATGAGTTCTGCGTAATACTGACGCGGCGGAACGCGCAATACAACACCATGACGGAGATTTTCCAGCACCTGATGGATGCGGCGCGGGCGGAGAATCCGGTTCTGCCGATGGTATCGGTGGGCTGTTCGCATTTTAATCCGTCAACAGATGAGTTGGCGGATTCCTTGGCGCGGGCGGACGCGCGGATGTATCAGAATAAGGAAGCGCATAGATAAAACACAGCCGCGACGAGTGAATATGCTCGTCGCGGCTGATTTTTATTCACCTGTATTCACCGCAGTGTTGGCAGTAGCGCGCTTCCTTCGGGTTTTCTAAGCCGCAATGCTTGCATGTCCAGTAGTCCATACTATCTGAAAGCGGTGCTAACGGCTTCATTTCCGAAAGCGATTTCATTGTGCTGTTACTGTTACTGTTACTGCTACTGCTATTTCGCGGCAGATAGTCGTCGTTTTTATCTTTTGCAAGTTTTTTCTCTATATTTTCCAATGTTGCACGCAGTTCCAAATCAGGCAAAGCAGCAATGAGGGTGTAGCCGAAGATGCCAAAGATAATGCACACGGCAATCCAGTTCCCTTTGCTGTACCCTTTCTGCTCAGCAATGCCGCCCGCATACATTGCAAATGCAATGTCGATTGCAATTGCAACCAAAACAATCAGAAAATACGCAAAATCCATGTTTCTCAACCTCCTTGTGTGTATCGTATCCGTTTTTTCTCTATTTGTCAAGTATTTTCCGCAATTTTCACATATTTTTTCTGCAACGAAAAATCCGAATACAAAAACACGCATTCCACATTCGGAGTGCGTGCTTTTGTTGATATTACCGATTCACATACGCGTCGATTTCGTTCCGGCTGGAGATTTGCAGCTTCTCAAAGATGCTCTCCATGTACGACTTCACCGTGTTGACGGAAACGCCCATCAGCGCGGCGATTTCCTTGTTGCTGCGTCCCTTCGCGGCAAGCATGGCAATCGAAAACTCGTAGGGTGTGAGCGCGTCGGTCACTTGCAGCGTCGACACGGGGTTGTGAATTTTCATCCACCCGCGGCTGAAGCGGTAGACCGACTGCACAATCTTGTTGTACGTTTCCGGCTCCTGCTTGCGCAGCGCGCGCTCCACCTGCCCCTGCAAAATGCCGTGATGCTCCACAAACGGGTGGATGTACCCCTCGCGGCTGGCGATGCTCCACGCGGCATCGAACTTCTGCTCCGCGCGTTCATCCTGCTTCAGGCTCATGCAAATCATGCACAGGACGATGTTGAGGTAGATGCTGTCAATGGGGTAGCGCGTGCCCGCCATCAGCAGGGCGGATTCGGCAATGCCCATCGCATGTTCGTATTCGCGCCGGATGTAGAGTGCGTGGGCGATGGCGTACATGGCGAAATACTGCATTCCGGGCGGAAGAATACCGATGGCGGGGCGGATAGGGTTCAAGTCGAGCTTCTCGGAGTGGAAGAACACGCTGATGAGCGCGTCGGTAATGCTGCTGTACAGCCGCCACGAATCGTCGTTTGCGCGCTGCCCGTCCCGCTGAATCATTTCGAGATTCCGGCGGCACTTGGCGGCATCCCCCGTCTGCAGCATCGCCATCGTGTTGGTAATCAGCGCGGACAGGCGGATTTCGGGGCACTTGCTCGTCAGGTATTTCTCGCTGATTTCGCGGGCTTCCTCGTGCTCATCGCGGAAATAGTGGTGCAGGGCGCGGGCGATGTCGCGTTCCTCCTCGTCGTTCATGGTCAGCAGGAGATTTTGGAAGCCGTTGTCGCACGGGCGGGAAATCAGCGGCATATAGCACTTGGCCATCCGCGGGGGGATTTTTTCCTGCCCGCGCTGCCCGCTCTTGCGCAAATCCGCCGGATGCGGCGTATTCGCCGGAATCAGCCACCCGCCCGATTTCCGGATTGCCCCCTGAATCCGCCCGGTATTCAGGTAGTAATTCACCATGCGGATGGAAACGCCCCACAGCTCCGCTATTTCCTTTACGCTGAGGTAGTCCAATGCGCAGCCCCTCCTTGTTCTCCTTGTTTACGCTTACGGAATTGCCTCCCAAAGCATGGTCGCCGTTCGATTGCCATACGAGCCCTTGGGCAGCATGTAGGAGCGCGGCGTTCCTTCTACGCCGTCGATTTTCCAACCTACAAAGGTATAGCCCGGGAGGTAGTAGGACGGGTCTTCTTCCGGTGTCCCGAAATAAACTTGGTTGTTGATGGTGTATTGAACCCAATTATATGCTTTGCCGTGGCTCACGTAGGTAATGGTGTACGTCGCCACACGCCACTCCGCCTTGTAAATGCGGTCGCCGGTTGAGCCTTTGGGGATAATCATCGGCGTTGAAGGGAACTGACCGCTGCCATCGAGGACCCAGCCGGAAAATTCGTAGCCCGGACGGTCGGGAGGGATGGGCAGGGTGACGGAATCCTCCACGGTGTAGCGTATCGAAGCTATGACTGCGCCGCCGTTCGTGACCAGTGTGATGGTGTATCTGATCACCTTCCAGTTTGCGGTATACGCCTTGTTTCCCGTCGAACCCTTCGGAATTTTGACCCTTGTCTGCGGCGTCGTGATGCGCTCGCCCGTCCAGCCGACAAACTCGTAGCCGTTGCGGGTCGGGGTCGGCAGCTCGAAATCCTCATCCGTTATGGTGTAAACCACCTTTTCTTGACCGCTGCCGCCGTTCAAATCCATGGTGATGGTGTACTCCGCCAAACGCCACTCCGCCTTGTAATGGAGGTCGCCGGTTGTGCCAGGGTAAATAATGAGCGGCGTGAAAGGGAGCATACCGCTGCCATCGAGGGTCCAGCCGGCAAATTCGTAGCCCGGACGGAGAATGTAAGGCAGGGTGAAGGTATCCTCCACGGTGTATTTTATCGGAGACACGACTGGGCCGCCGTTCGTGTCCAGTGTGATGGTGTATTCAATCACCTGCCAGTTTGCGGTATACGCCTTGTTTCCCGTCGAACCATTCGGAATTTTGACGCTTGTCTGCGGCGTCGTGATGCCCTCGCCCGTCCAGCCGACAAACTCGTAGCCGTTGCGGGTCGGGGTTGGCAGCGTAATCGGTTCGGATTTCATCGTGTAGCGAATGTCATCCAGCGCGTCGCCGCCGCTCGTATCCAGCGTGATGGTATAGTTCTCCAGTGCCCAGTGCGCGGCATACCGCTTGAATCCCGTCGAGCCGCGCGGAATCGTCACATTTATCTGCGCGTCGATGATATCCTCGCCCACCCAGCCGATGAACTCGTAGCCCTCGAGGGTCGGAATCGGCAGTTCGACTTCTTTCTCCACCGTGTAGATGAGGTTCTGCATCCAGTCGCCGCTGCTTTGGCGCAGTTCGATGATGTAATCAATAATCCGCCAATCTGCGATATATGTCCTATCCCCCGTCGAACCCGTCGGGATGATAACCTCCGTCTGCGCACCGTCGATATCATCGCCTACCCAGCCCCTGAACTCGTAGCCCGTGCGAACCGGGGTCGGCAGCGTAATCGGACTGGATGTCACCGCGTAGGAAATCGCGTCCAGCGCGTCGCCGCCGCTGGTACCCAGCGTGATGGTGTAGATATTCACTTCCCAGTTCTCGATATACCTCTTGTCGCCCGTCGAACCCTTCGGGATGGTCACGTTCGGCTGCGGCGTCGTGATGCCCTCGCCTGTCCAGCCAAGGAACGTGTAGCCCGTGCGGGTCGGGGTCGGCAGCGTTACGGTTTGCTCCACCGTGTAGAAATACTCTTCCGACGTGCCCGCATTGCCTCCTTCCAGCAGCGTAATGATGGTGTATTCAATCACCTGCCAGTTCGCGGTGTAAGTGCGGTCGCCCGTGCTTCCCTGCGGGATTTCAATGGTTTTCTGCGGTTCGGTGATGCCCTCGCCCGTCCAGCCGAGGAAGATGTAGCCCGTGCGAACCGGGGTCGGCAGCTGGAACGCTTCCGATTCCACCGTGTACTGGATGGGGCGGATCGGATCGCCGCCTGCCGTGTCCATCGTGACGGTATAAAGCTTGTCCGCCGTCAGCGTCAAGGTCAGCGGCGCGTAGGGCATGAGGAAGGAAACCGCGTCGTTCCCCTCGCTGATACTCAGGGAAACAGCCGGGTCGCTCAGGAAAACGTGGATGCCGCGATAGCCCGCTGCGGGCGCGATTTGCACCGTCACCTGCTCACCCGCGCGGCACAGCAGGTCGTTGCCCTCCGCCGGCATATCGCTGCCCCAGAGGACGTTCTGCGCGTCGATGGTCACGCGCTGCGTGTCCGCCGTCCACGTCAGCGTAACGATGCGCTTTTCTTCGCGCCCCGTTACGGGCAGGAATGCGGCCGTCTCCTCGCCGCGCAGTCCCGTCAGGTGAATGAGGGCACGCTCGTCCGCGCCGAAGTCGCTGCGCTTGAACTGCGTCACCCACTCGCCGCGCTCCTTATCGAAGGTGAAGCTCGCCACGGCGCCGCTGCGCAGGGTCAGGCTCGGCGTGAAGTAATCCGGGCGCGCGCCGCTGATGCGAACGCGGTAGGTGATGCGCCCGTCCTGCTCGCCATAGCGGTAGACGTACACCGGGAATTCCGCTACCAGCGTGCTGTCATCCGTCAGCGGGAACACAACATCGCCCTCGCGGGAGAGATATACATAATTTTCCGCCACGGCAAAGCAGGATTCGCCGCCATTCAGGCGGTAGACCTTGCTCCACGGGTCTGCGCTGCGCATTTCCGGCAGCAGCACATACTGCTCCTGCAAATCCGGATACTTCTCCGCAAACGCCGCCTCGATGCTGTCCATCATGTTGACCGCGCCCATCGGGCAGCTGTCGCCCGTGTACTGCACCGTCGTTTCGGTCAGCAGTGCGCCGTCCCAATCCGCCGTTTCCAGCTGCATGTCCTTGGCGCTCTGGTCAACAAGGCGGAAGCGCACGGTCGGGCTGATTTTCTTCTCCACCTTCAGCTCGCTGCCCATATGCAGCTGCTGCCCCGGCACAAGCGCGTTCTTGCCCGGATTCAGCACAATATCGCCCGTCGGCAGCGGGTCATCTGTCAGGTTCACGAGGTTCGTCGCAATCCCGATATCGAGATTCATCGGCTTGTCCACCACGATGGTGGAGCGGACATTACCCTCGCCGTTCAGCGACACATTCCCCGATGCGCCCAGAATCAGCTCCTGAACATCTGCCGCCGCGCCGATGTTCAGCCGCACGTCCTCGTCCGACAGCACATACAGGCGGTCGATTTTGCCGGACGGCAGATTGGCGTTCAGCCCGCCGAGAACCAGCAGATTGCCGTTCATTTCCGGCGCATTGAACTCCGTGTCGCCCAGATGGTCAAAAATCGCGTCGCCGATGAAGGACTCCGGCGGCTGCGTGTCCTTATTCAACACGGTGATGCCAAACTGCTTGATGTTCTCCTGAAACGCCGGGTCATCCAAGTCCGTATTGTCCCACATGCCAGCGCCGATTTCTTTCGCCAGCCGCTCCAGCGCTGAGTCCTTGCCCTGTGGTGTCTGGTTCTTGTTGATGGTGTTCAGTGTGTTCAGCGCACTCATGTTGTTTTCCACAATCATGGCCGCCGATGCTGTACCCGCCCAAATGATGCTGCATAAGAGCAGGAAAATGGTGCTTCATCGTGCGATTCGCTTCATGCTTCTTCCTCCTTGCTGATAGCTTCCGCGGGCTTTTTTCCCATAGAAATCGCCCTTCTGGTTTCAGTATACCATCGGCAAGCGCTGTTCGCCACCGCCATTCAATGGATTAATTGGACGTTTCCCTGCCCTTTTCCTGCTGAAAATTCCTGCATTCACGCAGTTTTCCCGTCAATTCGCGCATGTTTTCCGCCGAATGTACCTTTCCAAGGCAGGAAATATCGGTTGCCAAGGATGGCAAAGTGCATCTTTCCAACATACGAAAAAAGGCGAACCGGTTTTGAAGCCGATTCGCCCGTGGATTTGTCCAAACTTGGATGGAATTACTTGGCGATGGTGCAGTGCATGAAGTACTTGTAGCCCAGCGGGTTGGAGAAGAAGCCCTGCACGGAGTCGTCGAGCATGTAGATGTCGGTGTAGTAGTACAGCGGCACGATGCAGCCGGTATTCATCAGCATATCTTCCGCGATGTGCATCATGGCATAACGGTTCGTGCTGTTGGTGCAGCTCTTGATAGCAGAAATCAGCACGTCATAGGTTTCCGCCCAAGTGCCGTTCTCCACCTTCACGTCGTAGCCGTAGGGGGTCAGGTCGAGGTTGTAGATCTTCAGATCCGCATTCGCGCCCTTGCCGAACTGCACGTCGTTGTTGCCGGAGCCGGTCACCCACATGTCGAGGAAGCAGATCGGGTCGTTGTAGTCCGCCAGCCAGCCGTTGCGCGCGATGGAGTAATCGCCCGCCTTACGGGTGTTCAGGAAGGTGTTCCATTCCTGGTTGGTCAGGTTCATGGTGATGCCGACAGCAGCAACAGCGCTCTGCAGGTATTCGCCAATCGCCTTGTGGCCTTCGGAGGTGTTGTAGAGGTAGGTCAGGGACGGGAAGTTGGTGAAGACGCCGTTCTCCTCGTCGTAGGTGTAGTACTTCTTGAGGATTTCAACCGCCTTGTCGAAGTTCGCCATGTAGACGTCTTCGTCATCGGTCACGTCGTAGTAGCCGGTGATGCCTTCCACATGGCCCGCATTCTTGTAGAACTCAGAGCCGTCCGCATCCGTCATGCCCATCGGGACAAAGCTGGAAGCAGGCACCTGACCAGCCTGACCGATTTCGGTGACGATGTAGTTGCGGTCAAACAGCAGGCCAATCGCCTGACGAACTTCTGCGCGCGCCGCTTCCGCTTCTTCGGGGGTCATGTTCGCGAGCAGGTCAGCGGGCAGGATTTCTTCGTTGATGTTCCAGCAGACATAGTAGGTACCAATCTGGCCGGCAACAACGAATTCCGTCGGATACTGTTCCTTCAGGGAAGCGATTTCAGAGGTGGGAACGTCGTCGATCAGCTGCCAGTCGCCCTTCTGGAAGTTCGCCAGCATGTTGTTCGCGTCGTCGGAGAGGTAGAAGTCCAGCTCGTCCATCGTGACCTTGTCCACCGCATGATAGTAGGGGTTCTTGGTCAGGGTGATCTTGCTGTTGTGTTCCCACGCGGTCATGGTGTACGGGCCATTGCCGATGTAGGTGGAAGGATCGGTCGCCCACGCTTCGTTGGCGACGACGTCCTCACGCACGGGCATGTACGCCGGGAAGGCGAGCAGCTCGTTCCAGTAGGCAACGGGGTTGCTCAGGGTAACGGTCAGGGTCTTGTTGTCCACGGCGGTCACAGCGAGGTTTTCCGCCTTGGGGTCGGAGCCGTCCGTAGTGTAGCCCTTGATGACTTCAAACATGTAGCCATAGTCCGCGCCCAGCTCGGAGGAAGCAGCGCGCTTCCACGCGAACTCGAAGTCCTTCGCGGTCAGATCCTTGCCGTCAGACCACTTCAGGCCGTCAACGAGCGTGTAGGTGTACGTCACCGTGCCGTCGTCATTGACCACCGGATCCGGCAGTTCCACCGCGCAGTCCGGCAGGATTTCCAGCTTGCCGTCGTCGGTCTGCGCCCAAGTGGACAGGCCTGCGAACAGGTGAGCGACCATCGTCGCGCCGTCCACAGCGGAGTTCAGCGCCGGGTCAAGCGTATCAGGCTCGGACGCGATGCAGACAGCCATGTACGTCTTGCCGTCTTCGGCGACAGCGCACAGGGTGCAGGTCACCATCATTGCGATGGCGAGCAGGAGAGCAGTCAGCTTCTTCATGAAAAAACCTCCCTTAATATTCTGTGACAGCCTTGCTTTTCGTAGACTGTCTGTATCAAAAATGCGTGTTGACGCATCCTTGAAGCAATTTTTTTGCGCGGATAAACACGCGGGCACACTATGCCAGTGTCACCAACGCAATCGCGCGAAAGGGTCAAGGGACGAAGTCCCTTGCAGGGTGCAGGGGCAGCGC
>OLOA01002323.1_pt1 | contig 17411 bp, 18 predicted proteins | sample 1672201 | NCBI WGS metagenome assembly OLOA01 (sample SAMEA3136658, study PRJEB25190) | human gut metagenome
TGAGCGGCGGCAGCTGGCTCTCCAGCACAAACATGACGAGCGCCGCCGCCGTCAGGACGGCCGTGAGCGTAAGCTTTTTCAGCCTCATGGCAGCCCTCCCGTTCCGCTGAGCGCGTCGACCTGAGCATCCTTCTGCGCCCACTCGATCGTCAGCCGGTTCGGCAGGCATATGATCGGCCCGCCGGTTTTTTGCAGCGGCCCGTGCTGCACGCAGATCTGATCGGGGCAGTCCGCGCGGGATATGAAGACCTCGCCGTCTGCTACCGTGATGATATTCTCGCCCGCCGGTCCGGTCACGGTCAGCGTCCGGTCCTGCCGCAGGTTAAGTATGTATAATAAAGTTCCGTCCTGATAGACAAGCGCCGTCCGCCCGCCTCCGCGCGGCAGCAGCCACACGGCGAGACACACGGCGATGACCGCCGCGAAGATCAAGATCCAATGCTTCTGCTTCATTCCAGTATCTGATAGGGCCGGTCGGACCGGTAGCGCCCGGCAAGGCCGGGCGTGATCCAGACCGTGTTGTCATCCGTTACGAACACGGCCTCAAACGAAAGGCCGCTGCTGTTCCAAAGCTCCGCGCCCGCGTCCAGTCCCATGACGAACAGCGCTGTCGACAGCGCATCGGCCAGCGTATCGTCCTGCGCAACGACGCTGACGGATTTCACTCCGCTTTCGGCGGGGCAGCCGGTATGCGGGTCTAAAATATGGTGATAGCAGACGCCGTTTTCCTCAAAATACCGCTGATACGCGCCGGAGGTGACGACGCAGGCGTCTTCAATGGAAACCGTGCCGAAATATGCTTCCGGCCTGTCCGGGTCCTGCAGGCCGACCGTCCACGCGCTGCCGTCCGGCTTCTTCCCCACAGCGGCAACATTGCCGCCAAGGGAAATGATCGCGGACGTGACGCCCGCTTCCCTTAAAATTGTCCGGACGCGTCCTGCCGCATAGCCCTTGGCGATGCCGCCGAGGTCGAGCTGCGCGCCGTTTGTCAGCGTCACGGAAATACCGTCCAGCTGCACAAGTCCGGCTCCGGAGCTCTGCATGGCCTCGGCCAGCGCATCCGGCTCCGGCACGCGGTACGCGCCGGTCGAAAAGCCCCACGCTTCCGAAAGTGCGCCGAGCGCCGGGTCATAGACGCCGCCGGTCTGTTCGCAGAGCGTCAGCGCCGTCTGTAAAAGCGCCGCCGTCTCCTCACCGGCTGTTCCGCCGCCCGTTTCGTTCAGCCGGGCCAGCGCCGCTTGTTCGTCCCGGCAGGAAAGCACGCCCTCCAGCCGGTAAATTTCAGCTTCCGCCTGCGCCAGCGCATCCTCTGCCGCCGGGCCATAGGCGCGCAGCTGCATGACGGTGTCCATGGCAAAAAATTCGCGCTCCGCGCTTTTTTGCGCACAGCCGCACAGCAGAAGCGGCAGGCACAGGACGATCAAAAACCAGCTTCGCTTCATACCGTATCCTTTCTGCGCAGCCATATAAAATCCGCATGGCACATCTGACATATACGATATCAGGCTTTTTGAAAAAATCAAGTTTTTTCGAATTTTATGTGAAAAATGACGGATTCTGAACAGGAAAAAACAATATAAATATATCGATATAAAAACGCATATTGCATATATGAATCGTGATATATTCGAGCCTTTCGCCGTCTCATGCTTGACAAACGGACAGACGCGCTGTAAGTTATACAAGTATGAAAATTACCCTGCAAAGGAGGCTCATGCGTGGCAGGCGGAAAGCATATTCTGGGCAAGGCGAAGCGGCATATTTTCGGCACGGCCAAGGTCGGCGAAAAGGGCCAGATCGTCATCCCCAAGGACGCGCGGCAGATCTTCGGCGTAAAGCCCGGCGATACGCTGCTCATTCTCGGAGACGAGGAAACGGGCATCATCGTCACCAAGCCGGACGTGCTGCGCGACGCGGCAGATGACATTTTCGGGAAAATGGAGAAATAGAGGATGGAACTTACGACAATGTATGAATCGCTCGGCGTGAGCCGCGCGGTATATGAATACGGAGAAATGATTTTAGACGGCCTGAGGCCCCGCTTTGAGGCCATTGACCGGACGGCGGAATACAACCAGACAAAGGTGCTTGCCGCCATGCAGAAAAACAAGCTTTCGGCAGGCTGCTTCGCCGCTACGACGGGCTATGGCTACGACGATATGGGCCGCGAGGTGCTAGAAAAGGTCTATGCCGACTGCTTCCATACCGAAGCTGCGCTTGTCCGCCCGCAGATCACCTGCGGCACGCACGCGCTGGCCGTCGCGCTGAGCGCGAATCTGCTGCCGGGCGACGAGCTTTTAAGCCCGAACGGCGCGCCGTATGACACGCTGGAGGAGGTCATCGGCATCCGTCCATCCAAGTGTTCGCTGATGGAATACGGCGTGCAGTACCGGCAGGTCGACCTGCTGCCGAACGGCACGTTCGATTTTGACGGCATCCGCGCCGCGATCGGCCCCAAAACAAAGCTCATCACCATCCAGCGCTCGAAGGGCTACGCGACAAGGCCGTCGTTCTCCGTCGCGCAGATCGGGGAGCTGATCGCGTTCTGCAAGCAGTGCAGGCCGGACGTTCTGTGCATGGTCGACAACTGCTACGGCGAATTTGTCGAGCGGGCCGAGCCGTCGGACGTGGGCGCGGACATGATCGTCGGCAGCCTGATCAAAAACCCCGGCGGCGGACTGGCCCCCATCGGCGGCTACATCTGCGGCACGGCGGAATGCGTCGAGCGCTGCGCCTACCGGCTCTCGGCCCCCGGCCTCGGGCAGGAGGTCGGCGCGAATCTCGGCTTGCTTCCCAGTCTGTACGAGGGCTTCTTCCTGGCCCCGAACGTCGTTTCCGGGGCGCTCAAGGGCGCGATTTTTGCCGCGAATGTGTACGAGCGGCTGGGCTTCCGCGTCGTGCCGAACGGGACGGAATCGCGGCACGATATCATTCAGGCCGTCGAGCTTGGCTCGGCGGAGGGGATGCTGGCCTTCTGCCGCGGCATTCAGGCGGCGGCCCCGGTCGACAGCTATGTGACCCCCGTCCCGTGGGCCATGCCGGGCTACGACGCGGAGGTCGTGATGGCGGCGGGCGCGTTCGTGCAGGGCTCGTCCATCGAGCTGTCCGCCGACGGCCCCATCCGCGAACCCTACGCGGTCTATTTCCAGGGCGGCCTGACGTGGCACCACGCAAAGCTCGGCATTCTGATGAGCCTGCAGAAGCTCGTGGACGCGGGCCTTGCGAAGCTGCCGGGATAAAAGGAAGGCAAAGCCGTATGCACTTGCATACCTCAATGTAGGGGCCGATGCCCACATCGGCCCACTGGAAAGTTGCGAATTCGCCGTAGATTCCCGTAAAAACGGTGCAATCTGCCGGGCCGATGTGGGCATCGGCCCCTACACGCGGTGAAGGATATTTATTCAGAGAAAGGAACCGGCGGTGACGCTGCCGGAGATAACAATTATGTGGTTTTGGCTTGCAATTATTGCGCTGCTCTGCTGGAGCGGCTCGGACTTGTTTTCAAAAATCGGCTGCCGTGATGGGCGGGACAAATATAACCCGCTCAAGATGGTCATTGCCGTCGGCGTTGTGATGGGCCTTCACGCGGCGTATGAGATCTTCGTCGGCGGGGCTGTCGTCACGTGGCACGTGATCTGGACCTATCTGCCCGTATCGCTTCTGTACATCGGTTCCATGACGCTGGGCTATGTCGGCCTGCGGTACATTGAGCTTTCCATTTCGTCTCCCATCTGCAATTCCTCCGGCGCGCTGGTCGCGGTTCTGTGCCTGATCACCGGGACGCTGGACGAGTCCATTACCGGCTCCATGCGCTATCTGGTCATCGGCGCGGTGGCGCTGGTGTGCATCGGCGCGGTCGGCCTCGGCATTGTCGAGTCGACGGAGGACGACGAGCTGCGCAGAAAGCGGCAGGAGGGCTCCAACTATAAATACGCCAAGTCGTGGCTGGCGCTGTGCCTGCCGCTGGCGTACTGCCTGCTCGATGCGGCGGGTACGTTTGCGGACTCGCTCGTGCTCCGCACGCTGGACGAGGATTCGGCCAACTGCGCGTATGAGCTGACGTTCCTCGCCGCCGCCGTGATCTGCTTTATTTATGTTGTTGTGATCAAAAAGGACAAGCTCGTCTTCAAGGCCGAAGCGCCCAAGTATGCGGGTGCGCTGTTCGAGACGGCGGGGCAGTTCGCGTATATCTACGCGCTGGCCGACGAGGCGCACGTTGCGCTCTCGGCCCCCATCATCTCGGCCTACTGCGCCGCGTCCGTCCTCTGGAGCCGCATTTTCCTGAAGGAAAAGCTCTCCTGGAAGCATTACGTCATGATCGCGCTGGTCGTGATCGGCATCGTCATGATCGGCATATTCGATATCTGACAGGTACGCAAACTGCCCCCGGCGAGGCTCGCCGGGGGCAGTTTGGTTCAGGATACCGGCTTTGCGGTGTCCGTGGTGTTTGTCGGGGGATCCTCGTCCTGTCCGGCTTCCTTCGGAAGTGCGAAGGGGACGACGTCGTCCGGCTGGATCTCGATGCGGCTGCTGCCGGGTTCGAGCACGCGCGTGCCGTTCGGGACAGTGACCTTGCTGGTCGTGCCGCGCGCGGGATCCTTTGTCTCGCGCGGGTTTCCGTTGGCCGGCTCGTACCACTCGTTGGCGCCGTGCATGAGAACGGGCGTTCCGTCCTCGGCCAGGTTCCAGATCAGGGCCATGGCCTGCTCCGGCGTGTTGACGCAGCCGTGGGAGCCGCCGTAGACATAGAAGCTTGCGCCGAAGTTCGACCGCCACGATGCGTCGTGCAGGCCGATGATGTCGCCGACCACGCTGACCCAGTATTTGACGAAGACGAGATAATCGTCACCCTTGAGCCAGACGTCGTGCTCCTTGCCGTGCGTCTCGTACAGGCCGGTCGGGGTCTGGTGGCCGTTGAGCGCGCCGGTCACGATATTGGTGTTGACGACCAGACGGCCGTCCTTGATAAAGGTCATCTGCTGGTTGTCGAAATCGACCTCGATATAGCTGTCGCCCAGCGAGAAGGGCTTGCCGTCCTTGTCATAGCAGACGGCCTCGGCAGATACGGAGCCGGGCTGCATCGTCAGCAGCTGCGTGCGGATCTGCTCCGTCAGGCTCTGCACGTCGATCCGATAGTCGCAGGTGATAAACCTGATCTCCGTCAGGCCCTTGACCCACGAATCGAACAGGAACGGCGCGTCCTGCTTGCTGTAGCCCTCGGCCAGCTTGGAAACCTTTTCGCTCAGAACCTTTTCGTCAACCGTGACTGTTCCGTCCGGGTCCAGGTCTACGATGGAAGCCAGATCATGGCTTGTGAGCGTTTCCTCGCCGTGCGGCAGATACTGCGCGGTGTCTGCGTTGAATGTCACCTTGATTTCAAGCTCTGCCAGCGCCTTGCGGAACAGGCTGTCCGGCGTGTCTCGCAGCGTCGCAGTCGTAATCTCGGGCTGCTTGTAGCAGTCAACCGAGGTCAGCTCAAACGCCGCATCCTGCGGCCCGTTCGCCGTGACGCCGAGCGAAGCGGCCGACGCGCGCAGACCGTCCAGAACGGCCGGCTCATTCAGTTCGTTGCCGGGAACCTCGGCGTGGACGGTATAGACGCCGTCCTCCAGCACAGTATAGGCGTTTTCTGCCGCCGTGCGCTTCATGTTCCGCAGGTCGGCCAGAACCGCCGCCGTGTCAAGTTTGTCCGTGCTGACCGTGCAGGCATAGGGCGCGGAGAAATTCCGCTTCGCCCAGTCCTGCTTTTCCTTGATGGTGAGCGCGGCAAACTGCACGTCCGTCATGCGGTCTGTCTCGGAAAACTGCGCCGCGACCTTATTCATCAGATCGTCGCGCAGGCCGAGCGCCTGCAGATTATACTGGCCGACCGGCGAACCATCCTCCGTCACCGTAAGCGTGACCTGGTCGACGGCGGCGGTCATAGCCTCATACTGCGCATAGACGGCGCGGTGCGCCTGCTCCGCCTGCGCTGCTTTGGTCGAAAGCCAGTACCAACCGCCTGCGGCAGCCGCCGCAAGCACGACAATCACAATGATAATCACCCAAAGGGCGCGATGCTTTTTCATGCTTTTCCTCCGCTCCAGCGCGGCGTTTTGTCCCGCGCGTTCTCTTCTGCTGAAATTATAACAGATTCCGTCATAAATTCAACACGTTTCGCGCACAATTCCAGATTTTTCTTTGCGCTGCGCGTCCTGGCGCGGTATAATAAAGAAACTATCGCGATCGGAGGGCTTGTTATGCTTGATCTGCTCTGTCCCGTCTGCGGCGGGAGGCTTGCGCGGGAGAAAACCGTCTGGCGCTGCGAAAGCCGCCACAGCTTTGACGTTGCGCGCAGCGGCTATGTCAATCTCCTGCCGCCCTCGGCGTCCGGAAAGCGCCATGGCGACGATAAGCGCATGGTCGCGGCGCGCACGGCGTTTTTATCACGCGGCTATTATGATCATCTGATCGGAGCCGTAGCCGGGAGCTGCGCACAGCTGACCGGGCCGGACGCCTGCGTGCTCGACGCGGGCTGCGGCGAGGGGACGTATACGCGCGCGATCTATGACGCGCTTGCGGCAAAGGGCGGCTGCCCGCAGCTGCTCGGCGCGGATATTTCCGCAGAGGCCGTCAGGCGGGCGGCACGGCAGGTGCCGGAGGGGATCTTCTGCGCGGCGAGCACCGCGCATCTTCCGCTGGCGGCGGAAAGCCTCGATCTGATCGTCAATATTTTTTCGCCGCTCATGGCGGAGGAGTTCCTGCGGGTCCTGAAGCCCGGCGGATATCTGCTGCGTGTTGTGCCGATGGAACGGCACCTGTTCGAGCTGAAGGCCGCCGTCTATGACCGGCCATACGAAAATCCGCCCGCCGAGCCTGCGGTCGAGGGCTTCCGCCTGCTGCGGACGCAGACGCTCCGAAAGACCATCACGCTTTCGTCAAACGAGGATGTGCAGGCGCTGTTTCTCATGACGCCCTATTATTACAAGACCGGCGCGGAGGACCAGCAAAAGCTTGCCGCCGTGCCCTCGCTTCGCGTCACGACGGAATTCCTGATAGCCGTCTGTCAAAAACCGTGATACGAAAAGCGGCATTCCCGGCTCAGGGAATGCCGCTTTGATTTTTTACAGCGTTCCGATGTACGCAAGCAGGGCGGGCAGAAGCTCGTCGTAGGGGAGCTTTTTGAGCTGTCTTCCCTTGACGAACAGAATGCCGCAGCCGTCTCCGCCGGCGATGCCGACGTCGGCCTCCCGCGCTTCGCCCGGGCCGTTGACCACGCAGCCCATGACGGCGACCGTGATGGGCTTTTGGCAGTCGGACAGCGCCTGCTCGACCTCGTTTGCCAGCCGGATGAGATCAATGCGCGTCCGCCCGCAGGTGGGGCAGGCGATGATGTTGACACCGTCCCTGCGCAGCCCGGCGGCCTTCAGAATGTCCTTCGCCGTCAGCACCTCCTGCACCGGGTCGGCGGTCAGCGATACGCGCATCGTATCGCCGATGCCCTGGCACAAAAGAGCCCCGATGCCCATGGCGGACTTGATGGTTCCCATGCGCTCGGTGCCCGTTTCGGTCACGCCGACGTGCAGAGGGTAGTCCGAACGCTCGGAAAACAGCCGGTACGCCTCGATCATCAGCGGGACGGAGCTGGATTTCATCGACACGCAGATATCATGGAAATCATACTTTTCCAGCAGCGCAATATGTCCGAACGCGCTTTCTACCAGCGCCTCCGGCGTGGGGTGGCCGTATTTTTCCAGCAGACGCGGCTCCAGACTGCCGCCGTTCACGCCGATACGGATGGGGATGCTCCGCGCGCCGCAGGCCTCGACCACGGCCCGCACCCGGTCCTCCCCGCCGATGTTGCCGGGGTTGATGCGGATCTTGGCCGCGCCGTTTTCCGCCGCGCGGATGGCAAGGCGGTAATCAAAGTGGATATCCGCGACCAGCGGCAGCGGGGACGCGGCGCAGATGGCTCCGAAGGCCTCCGCGGCCTCCATGTCCGGAACGGCCAGCCGCGCGATCTCGCACCCGGCGGCAGCCAGCGCGCGGATCTGCGCAAGGCAGCCGTCCACGTCGGTCGTTCTCGTGTTCAGCATCGACTGGATGGATACCGGCGCGCCTCCGCCGACCGGAACGCCGCCGACCATAATTTTTCTTGTGAGTTTCCGCTCCATTTTTATCGCACCAGCTTCCAGATATCCTTAAATGTGATAAACGCTATGAAGCCCAGCAGCAGGATCATGCCTGCGGCATGGATATAGCCTTCAAATTTCGAGGGGATCTTTTTCTTCGTAATGGCCGTAAACACCGTGTTCACCAGCAGCAAAAACACGCGTCCCCCGTCGAGCGCCGGGAGCGGCAGCATATTCATAACGGCCAGATTGATTGCGATGAACGCGCCAAGGTAGAGAACGTTCAGAATGCCGTCTGCCGTCGTCGCGGCGCTCTGTCCCGTCTGCGCGATGGCCGACACAACGCCGACCGGCCCGGACATATCGTTGACCGACACAAGGCCCGACACCAGATCGCCGAGACTCATCCACACGAGCCGCGCAAAATCCAGCGCCGTGTACCACGTGTTTTTGAGCACCGTCCCGACGGTCTTTTCCTCATAGCCAAAGTACAGGCCGTATTTATACTGCTGCTCGCCGTCGACTTCATAGAGCTGCTGCTTCATTTCAAAGTCGTCCAGCTTGATGAGTTTCCCGTCCCGCTTGACGACAAGATCGAATTTCCCCGTCTTGTTCCGGGCCAGAAGCGTGCCGACGTCGGAGTAGATATACACGCGCCGTCCGTCGATCTTATAAAGCTCGTCGCCGACCTGAAGTCCCTGAGAAGATTCCAGCGGGCAGCCGTCAAAGAAGCCGGAGATTTTGGCCGTTGAGAAGCCCGCGACGCAGGAATAGATGAGCGCCAGCACGACAAGGCCCGTCAGGAAATTCATAAACGAGCCTGCCGCCAGAATGATCAGCCGTTTCCACCAGACCTTGGACGTGAACGCTCTGGGGTTGTCAGACTCCTCATCCTCGCCCTCCATCGCGCAGTAGCCGCCCACAGGGATGCAGCGCAGAGAATAGAGCGTCTCGCCCTTCTGCTTTTTGACGATTGCCGGGCCCATGCAGATGGAAAATTCGTTCACCTGCACGTCCAGCGCCTTGGCCGTCAGAAAATGGCCCAGCTCGTGGATGAAGATCAGAAAACCAAAAATGAGAATTGCAAAGAGAATATACATGAAATCACCTTTATTTCAAAAACCGCTCACGGGTATGGATGCGGGCGAGGCGGTCGGCCTCAAAAATATCGGCAAGCGACGGCTCCTGTACGACCGGCAGGCGCAGCGCGGCCTCGACCGCGTCCGCAATGTCGTAAAAGCCGATCTTATCCTGCAAAAACAGGCCGACGGCCTCTTCGTTGGCGGCGTTCATGGCCGTGCAGGCCGTGCCGCCGGTCTGCGCCGCCTGCCTTGCAAGCACGAAGCACGGAAACGCCGTCTCGTCGATCGCGTCGAACGTCAGCGGCCCGCAGGACAGAAGATCGAGCGCCGGGGCCGGATTGTGCGCCCGGTTCGGATACGTCATGGCAAGGCCGATGGGAATGCGCATATCCGGCACGCCCAACTGCGCCAGCACGGCTCCGTCGACAAATTCCACAAGGGAATGCACAACGGACTGCCGGTGGATGACAGCCTCGACCTTTAAAAGCGGCAGATCATACAGCCGCATGGCCTCGATGATCTCCAGCCCCTTGTTCATGAGCGTTGCACAGTCAACCGTGATTTTCGCGCCCATTTTCCAGTTCGGATGGCGCAGTGCGTCCGATTTGGTCATGCAGGCCAGGCTTTCCCGCGTCTTTCCGAAGAACGGCCCGCCGGAGCAGGTCAGAATCAGGCGTTTAATTTCGGCCCTGTCCCGGCAGCCCATAAGGCACTGGAAAATGGCCGAATGCTCGGAATCGACGGGGATGATCTCCGCACCGGATTTCCGCGCGGCAGCCTGCATGATCTGCCCTGCGCAGACCATCGTCTCTTTATTGGCAAGGGCAATGCGCTTTTTTTCGTGAATCGCCGTCAGCGTGGGCCGCAGCGCGGCAAAGCCGCACACGGCCACAACGACTGTATCGGCCTCCGGCAGAGCCGCCGCTTCGCACAGCGCCTCCGCGCCCGCAAGCACCCTTATATTCATATCCGCCAGACGGACTTTTAATTCCTCCGCGGCGGCTTCGTCTGTCAGAACGGCGAGCTTTGGCCGGTATTTGCGGCACTGCGCCTCCATGAGATCCACATTGCGCTCCGCCGTCAGCGCGGCGACGCGCAGTCCCAGCTCATCCGCGACGGACAGCGTCTGCCGCCCGATGGAGCCCGTGGAGCCTAAAATCGTGATCGTCTTCGTCATACCAGCTTCTCCAGCAAAAACAGCATCGCGTACACGACAGGCGCAAGGAACAGCGTCGAATCGAACCGGTCGAGCACGCCGCCGTGGGTCAGGAAAATGTGGCTGTAGTCCTTGATCCCGGCCTCGCGCTTGATGAGGCTCATGGACAGATCGCCCAGCTGGCCGAAGAGATTGGCGGCGATGCCGATCACGGCCAGATACCACAGCGGCAGCTCCATCTGCCAGAGCCATTTGGAGACAAGCCCCAGCAGCACCATGCCGAGCGCACTGCCCACCGGCCCGGCGAGAAAGCCCGCCCACGTCTTGTTCGGGCTCACGTGCGGGGCGAATTTCTTATGGCCGAAGGCCATGCCGCCGAGCATGGAAAAGCTGTCGCCAATAAACGCGATGACAAACGGCATGAGCACGAACGCAGGGGAGACATTGCGCAGCAGGCCGATGCAGCTGTACATTGCCGGGAACAGGAAGCCTGCCACGATGCAGACCGCCACGTCCGCAAACGGAATGGCAGTTTCCTTCCCATGCGTGCTGACCGCCATGTAAAACAGGAACATCACATAGAAAAACGCGTAGATGAGCGTCGCCGTGATCGCCGTTCCGAACACGATGGCCAGAACAACGAGCGCCGCGCATAAAACCGTCGGCACATAGAGAAGCTTTGGCTGCCTGCACGCCGTATGCAGCAGCTCCCACGCGGCTGCGCCCGCGATGGCCGCCGTCAGGATTGCCGTTGCGATAGGCGGCAGGAGCACGAGAACTACAATGAGAAGCGGCACGCCGACGGCGGCGACGAGAAGTCTTTGTTTCATTTGCGGCCTCCAAACCGGCGCTCGCGCTTCTGATACGACGCGATTGCCTTGTCGAGTTCAGGTTCGTCAAAATCGGGCCAGAGCACATCCGTGAAATAATACTCCGCATACGCCGACTGCCAGAGCAGGAAGTTCGACGTGCGCAGCTCGCCCGAGGGCCGGATGATGAGCTCCGGGTCGGGGATGCCGTCGGTGTAGAGATAGTGCGCGAAATCCGCTTCCGTTAATTCCTCCGGCTTTTTTACGCCATTCACGCAGTCGGCGGCAAAGCGCCGCGCGGCGTGAATAATCTCGTCCCGGCCGCCGTAATTGATGCAGATATTGGCCTGAAAGCCCTGATAGTGCGTGGAAATTTCGTCCGTGCGCTCAATGAGCGCGCGCAGCTCCGGGCTGATGGGGCCAAGCTCACCGAGAATTTTCAGGCGGATATGGTCGCGCTCCATCTCGTCGATGGCCTCGTGCAGATATTTTTCAAACAGGGCCATGATGGCCTGCACCTCGTCCGCCGAGCGCTTCCAGTTTTCCGTGGAGAACGCGTAGACCGTCAGGTATTCAACACCGAGGTTCTTGCAGTAGGTCGCGATGCGGCGGAACGTCTCCGCGCCTGCCGCGTGGCCCATTTTGCGCGGCAGTCCGCGCTTTTTTGCCCAGCGACCGTTGCCGTCCATGATGATGGCGATATGCCGCGGGAGCGTGTTGTTGTATTCCATGATAAAAGCCTTTCACGACAAAAGCCGCCGTCCGGCGGCTTTTAAGAGGTTCTGGGGAGATTGCATTTAATTGAATGCGAACAGGGGCCGGCCGTACCAAAGCCTCCTCTTGCCGCGCCCCGCGCGGTAAGGGGAGGTGGTATTTCCGAAGAAAATGACGGAGGGGATTCGCCGCAAATTTCTGTAAAACCAGTGCAGTTTGCATGGGCGGACAGAGGCGTCCGCCCCTACAGAGGGTACGCGCTGGAAACACGCACTCAGATCTCCATCAGTTCCTTTTCCTTCTTGGCGCACATCTCGTCGATCTTCTTGACGTGCTTGTCGGTGAGGTCCTGGATATCCTTTTCGGCCTTCTTCTGGTCGTCCTCGGTCAGTTCCCCCTTCTTCTGGGCCTTCTTGACGTAGTCGACTGCGTCGCGGCGGATGTTGCGGACGGCGACCTTGGAATCCTCGGCGTATTTGCGGACCTGCTTCGTGAGATCCTTGCGGCGCTCCTCGGTCAGCTGCGGGAAGACGAGGCGGATAACGCGGCCGTCATTCTGCGGGTTGATGCCGAGATCCGAGGTCTGGATGGCCTTTTCGATCGCCTTGAGCAGCGACCCGTCCCACGGCTGGATGACGAGCGTGCGGGGGTCGGGGGAAGAGACGATGCCGACCTGGTTGATGGGGCTCGGCTGGCCGTAATACTCGACCGTGATGCGGTCGAGCACCTGCGCGTTGGCGCGGCCTGCGCGCACAGCGGCAAAGTCGGACGCGAGAACGTCGAGCGTTTTTTCCATTTTGCGCTGGAATTCCTTGAGATCTGCCATGTTATAGTTCCTCCTTTACAATCGTGCCGATCGGCTCGCCCATCACGACGCGCAGAATGTTCTGCGGATCCTTGAGGGCAAAGACCTGAACGGGAATATGGTTATCCATGGAAAGCGAAGTCGCCGTCGTGTCCATGACGGCCAGATGGCGGGCCAGCACCTCGTCGTAGGTGATGGCGTCGTATTTGACGGCGCTGGGATCCTTGGCGGGGTCGGCGGAGTAAACGCCGTCGATATTCTTTGCCAGCAGGATCGCGTCGGCGTTAATTTCCGCCGCGCGCAGCACCGCGCCGGTGTCCGTTGAGAAGAACGGGTTGCCTGTGCCGCAGCCGAAGATGACGACGCGGCCCTTTTCCAGATGCCGGATGGCCTTGGAGCGGATATAGGGCTCCGCGATCTGATTCATGGCGATGGCGGTCTGCACGCGCACCTCCACGCCGCGCTGCTCCAGGCAGTCGGCCACGGCCAGCGCGTTGATGACGGTCGCAAGCATGCCCATGTGGTCTGCACGCGTGCGCTCCATCTTGCCGCCGCCGTCTTTGACGCCGCGCCAGAAGTTGCCGCCGCCGACCACGACGCCGACCTGTACGCCTGCTTCGACGCACTGCCGGATCACGTCGCACACTCCGCCGATGACCGCGAAGTCCAGTCCCCGGTGCGCGTCGCCCGCAAGGGCTTCGCCGCTGATCTTGAGTAACACTCGTTTATATTTCGGTTCACGCATAGTCAGTGATCTCTCCTTTTCGATTCGCGTCTATTTTATAATAGATTCGGCGAGTTGAAAAGAGGAAAATGCAAATTTCCCGCATTGTTTTCACTTTTTTCACATTCTGGAAGCCTCCGCGCATTTTTGCATTGCGTTATGGACGGCAATCGGCTATAATGTATAAATTACAGGACATTTCATCCGGGAGGATTTTTACTATGGAAGAAGAAAGAAAGCCGTTGGAGAACCGAAATTTCATCGACGCGTTCATTGAAGAGGACCTTGCCCCCGGCGGGCGGTTCGAGGGAAAGCGCGTGCACACCCGCTTCCCGCCGGAGCCGAACGGGTACCTGCACATCGGCCACTGCAAGGCGCTGACGATCGATTTCGGCACGGCGGAAAAGTTCGGCGGCCTGTGCAACCTGCGCATGGACGACACCAACCCGACGAAGGAGGACACCGAGTACGTCGACGCGATCCAGCAGGACATTCACTGGCTGGGCTTCGACTGGGGCGACCGCTTCTTCTACGGCTCGGATTACTTTGAAAAGGACTACGAGTTTGCCGTCGAACTGATCAAGAAGGGCCTTGCCTACGTCTGCGACCTGACGCCCGAGCAGTTCCGCGAGTTCCGCGGCGATATCGGCAAGCCCGCCGTAAGCCCGTACCGCGACCGCTCCGTCGAGGAAAACCTCAACCTGTTCGAGCGCATGAAAAACGGTGAATTCCCCGAGGGCAGCCGGACGCTGCGCGCGAAGATCGACCTCGCCTCCGGCAACTTCAATATGCGCGACCCGGTCATTTACCGCATCCGCTATATGCACCATCACCGGCAGGGCGACAAGTGGTGCATCTATCCGATGTATGACTTTGCCCACCCCATTCAGGACGCGCTGGAGGGCATCACGCACTCTCTGTGCTCGCTGGAATTCGAGGCGCACCGCCCGCTGTACGACTGGGTGGTAAACAACGTCTCCGTTCCCGCCAAGCCCCGGCAGATCGAGTTTGCCCGTCTCGGCATCGACCACACCGTCATGTCCAAGCGCAAGCTGCGCCAGCTGGTCGAGCAGAATTATGTCTCCGGCTGGGACGATCCGCGTATGCCGACGCTCTGCGGTCTGAGAAGAAGAGGCTACACCAGCCATTCCATCCGCGATTTCTGCGAGCGCATCGGCGTGGCGAAGTCCGCCAACACTGTGGAATACGCGCTTCTGGAGCACTGCCTGCGCGAAGATCTCAACGACACGGCAGAGCGCACCATGGCCGTTCTGCGCCCGGTGAAGCTCGTCATCACGAACTATCCCGAGGGCCAGACGGAAACCTTTGAGGTTGAAAACAACCCCGTCCATCCCGAACAGGGCACGCACACCGTCACGTTCTCCCGCGAGGTCTGGATCGAGGCGGACGATTTCCTCCCCGAACCCATCCCCAAGTACAAGCGCCTGTACCCCAACGGCCCGGAGTGCCGTCTGAAGGGTGCGTATCTCATCACCTGCACCGGCTGCAAGCAGGCCGCCGACGGCAGCATCGAGGAAATTTACGCGACGTATGACCCCGATTCCCGCGGCGGCGACCCCGCCGACGGCCGCAAGGTCAAGGGCGCGACGATCCACTGGGTCGACTGCCAGACTGCCGTTGACGCGGAGGTCCGTCTGTACGAAAACCTTTTCTCCGACGCCCAGCCCGACGGCCCGGACAAGAACTTCCTCGACTGCCTGAACCCGGACTCCCTGACGGTCCTGACCGGCTGCAAGGTCGAATCCGCGCTCGTCGAAGAGGCAAAGAAGTACGACGCCGAGGGTGAAGGCCGCACGGCAAAGACCGCGCCGGGCTTCCAGTTCATGCGCGTAGGCTATTTCTGCATGGACTCCCGCGACTGCCGCGCGGACCATCTGGTCTTCAACCGCAGCGTCCTGCTCAAGGACAGCTTCAAGCCGGGGAAATAAAAAACCAACCGCGCGCCGCTTTGCGGCGCGCAGTCTTTTCGCTTTATTGCAGCTCCTTCTGCCTTGCAACGTGGCTGCAGATGGCTGCGAAGGTTTTTTCGCTCAGATCATGCTCGACCTTGCAGGCGTCCTCCCGCGCGGTCTTTTCGTCGACGCCGATGCGGATGAAAAACTCCGTCAGCGTCTTGTGCCGGGTATAGATCCGGTCCGCGATCTCCATGCCGCTTTCGGTCAGTGTAATCAGCCCGTCGCGATCCATGGTGATAAAGCCGTTCTGTTTTAACTGTTTGGTCGCGTAGGTGACGCTGGGCTTCGTCACGCCGAGATGCTCCGCAACATCGATGGAGCGGACGTATCCGTGCTGCTCCTTCATCATCAGCATGGCTTCCAGGTAATCCTCTGCCGCTCTGTGTACACTCACAGCAAATTGCACCAACCTTTCCTTGAAATTATCTTCTACACTAACACACTTAACCAAAAAAAGCAAGTAAACATTTTTTTCGCTGAAACCTATTGACAAGCGAGGTTAGACGTGTTAAACTGTGGACTGGTTAGGGGGGTCTAACCTTTGTTTTTTCCTATTGGTTAGCCTGCCTTAATTGCAATTAAGCAGCTTGAATTACAGACAGACAGGGGGCGCAGGATTTGATGCCGCTTACACTCGCAGCAGCCGGTGAAGAAAACATTATCCGAAAGGTCGGCGGAAACCCGGAGGCCAAAAAGCATCTGGAGGAGCTGGGCTTCGTTGCAGGCGATACCGTTACGATCGTTTCCAGCCTGAATGGAAACGTGATTGTAAAAGTCAAGGAATCACGCGTGGCGATCAGTGAAGAGATGGCCCGTAAAATCATGGTTTAAGGAGAGAAGAACATGAAAACGTTGAAGGACGCAAAAATCGGCGATACTGTCAAGGTCGTCAAGCTCCACGGCGAAGGCCCTATCAAGCGCCGGATCATGGACATGGGTATCACCAAGGGCACCGAGGTTTATATCCGCAAGGTTGCACCGCTTGGCGATCCGATGGAGGTCACGGTCCGCGGCTATGAGCTGAGCCTGCGGAAGGCTGACACCGAAATGATCGAAATTGCATAAAGAATCTGGTCAAAAGGAGCAGAAAGATGGAAAAACAGATCAAAATTGCCCTTGCGGGCAACCCGAACAGCGGTAAAACCACGCTGTTCAACGCGCTGACCGGTTCGAACCAGTTTGTCGGCAACTGGCCGGGCGTCACGGTCGAAAAGAAGGAAGGCAAGCTGAAAAAGCACGACGACGTCGTGATCATGGACCTTCCCGGTATTTATTCTCTGTCCCCCTACACGCTCGAGGAGGTCGTCTCCCGTAACTACCTGATCACCGAGCGCCCCGACGCGATTCTGAACATCGTCGACGGCACGAACCTTGAGCGTAACCTCTACCTCACCACACAGCTGACCGAGCTTGGCATCCCGGTCGTCGTGGCGATCAACATGATGGACGTCGTCAAGAAGAACGGAGACCAGATCAACATCAAGGAGCTGTCCCGTCAGCTGGGCTGCCCTGTTCTGGAGATCTCCGCTCTGAAGGGCACAGGCATTATGGAAGCCGCGGAAGCAGCCGTCAAGGCCGCTGCAGGCCCCCACACCGAGCCGCAGCACACCTTCTCCGGCCCGGTCGAGCACGCCATCGCGCACATCGAAGAGGCTGTTCTGCATGACAAGCCCGCTGCGCAGCAGCGCTGGTATGCCATCAAGATCTTCGAGCGTGACGATAAGGTACTCGAACAGCTGAGCATCCCCGCAGACGTCATGAAGCACATCGAGGCGGACATCAAGGCCGCTGAGACGGAGCTGGACGACGATGCAGAGTCCATCATCACCAACGAGCGCTATGTGTACATCGCGCAGGTCATCAAGAGCTGCTACAAGAAAAAGAGCGCCGGTAAGCTTTCCAGCTCCGACAAGATCGATAAGATCGTCACCAACCGCTGGCTGGGCCTGCCGATCTTCGCAGCTGTCATGTTCATCGTGTACTGGGTCGCCATGGTCGGCGTCGGCGCACCGGCAACGGACTGGGCGAACGACG
>OLOA01002326.1_pt1 | contig 17396 bp, 18 predicted proteins | sample 1672201 | NCBI WGS metagenome assembly OLOA01 (sample SAMEA3136658, study PRJEB25190) | human gut metagenome
CACAGTCCTTTTGACCGACAGTGATGACCGCTGCACCCCGCCCGCGAGTACACACCGCCAAATTCGCACTTGCCCGCCCCGCGCCAAGGGACCCTTAGACCGTAGGTCTAAGCGACTTTCTTTCCCACATTTCTTTCTTCGCAGAAAGAAATGTGGCCGCCGGAGGCCGCCTCCCCGCCAGGGGAAAGCCAACTCGCCGCCGCGGCGGCGAACCCCCACCCGATCCTATAAAAAGGAGACGCACCCATGCTCCGTATCGACCAACTGCGCCTGCACCCCGGCCAGCAGGAGACGCTCCTGCGCGCCCGGTGCGCCAAGCTGCTCCGCGTGGCTCCGGCGGATATCACCGCCTGCACCGTTCTGCGAAAGGCCATTGACGCCCGCGAGGACCTGACCCTTGTCTACACGGTGTCCGTCTCTGTAAAAAACGAGGCCCAGGTCCTGCGCCGCTGCCGCGATAAGCGCGTATCTGTTTATAAGCAGGAAGTGTACTTCCTGCCGCCGCCGGTGACGGCCCCGGCGGTCCGCCCCATCGTGGTGGGCGCGGGACCGGCGGGCCTGCTCGCCGCCCTGGTGCTGGCCCGCTGCGGCGCACGCCCTATTCTATTGGAGCGCGGCCGGCCGGTAGAACACCGTCAGGCGGACGTTGAGCGCTTCTGGTCCGGCGGCCCGCTGGACCCGGACAGCAACGTCCAGTTTGGCGAGGGCGGCGCCGGCGCCTTTTCCGACGGCAAGCTGAACACCGGCACGAAGGACCTGCGCCACCGCTTCATTCTGGAGACGCTGGTCCGCTGCGGCGCGCCGGATACCATTTTGACCGACGCCAAGCCCCACGTGGGCACCGACAAGCTCCACATCGCCCTGCAAGCCCTGCGGCAGGAGCTGGAGGCGGCCGGGGCAGACATCTGCTTCAACGCCCGGCTGGAGCATATACGGATACAGGACGGCGCGGTCAGCGCCGTCACCGTCTGCCAGAACGGGCAGACCTATGACCTGCCCGCCCGCCATGTGCTCCTGGCCCTGGGTCACAGCGCCCGGGATACCTTTGAAATGCTGTATCAGGCGGGGCTTGCCATGGAGCCCAAGCCCTTCGCCATGGGTGTCCGCATCGAGCACCGCCAGTCGGCCATCGATGCCGCCCAGTACCGTTCTCTGGCGGGCCACCCGGCTCTGCCCCCCAGCACCTACAAGCTGTCCTGCCACCTGCCCAACGGCCGCAGCGCCTTCAGCTTCTGCGTCTGCCCCGGCGGCCAGGTGGTGGCCGCCGCCTCCGAGCCGGGGCGCACCGTCACCAACGGCATGAGCGTCTATGCCCGTGACGGGGAGAACATCAACGGTGCCCTGCTGGTGAATGTCACGCCGGCAGATTTCCCCTCGGACCATCCCCTTGCAGGAATTGCCCTCCAGCGGCAGCTGGAGACGGCGGCCTACGCCCTCACCGGCGGCTTTGCCGCCCCCTGCCAGCGGGTGGCGGACTTTCTGGCGGGCCGTCCCTCCGCCGGACCGGGGACCGTGCGCCCCAGCTACCGCCCCGGCGTGGTCTATACCGACCTGCGCCGCTGTCTGCCGGATTTTATCGGCGAGACGCTGGCCCTGGCCCTGCCGGTCCTGGGCCGTCAGCTCCGAGGCTACGATGACCCGGACGCCCTGCTCACCGGCGTGGAGACGCGCTCGTCCTCCCCGGTGCGCCTGGTGCGTGACGCGCACTATGAAGCCAATATACGCGGCATATTCCCCTGCGGCGAGGGGGCCGGCTATGCCGGCGGCATCCTCTCCGCTGCCGCCGACGGAATGCGCTGCGCGGAAAAACTCCTGGAGGTATATACAACATGAGAAAGATCGCCATCTACGACAGCTTCACCGAGCCCAAGCACCGCCGGCTCATCGACGAGACAGCGGCCCGCGCCGGCTTCACCGTGGACTACTACGCGGCCCCCGCCGCCGTCCCCGCGGACAAGCGGGGTGACTATGAGGTCATCTACGGTATGCCCAAGCCCGGTGAATTAAAGGACTTCGTGAACCTCAAGTGGTTCTGCGGCAGCTTCGCCGGTGTGGACGCTTATCTGGATGACAGCCTGTATCCCTCTCCCGAGGTCATGCTGTCCAACTCCTCCGGCGCCTACGGTGTCACCATCGCCGAGCACATGGTCATGGTCACGCTGATGCTCCTGCGCCACGCCCCCGTCTACTGCGCCGACCAGGCCGCCGGCCGCTGGGGCCGGGTGCTCCCCATGCGCTCCATTATGGGCAGCACCATCACCATCGTCGGCACCGGCGATATCGGCACCGAGTTCGCCCGCCGCGCCAAGGCCATGGGTGCTGCCGCCGTCCGCGGTGTCCGCCGCACCAAAAAGGCCGCCGACCCCGCCTTTGACGAGATCCATACCAACGACGAGCTGGACGCCCTCCTGCCGGATACGGATATCCTGGCCCTGGCCCTACCCGCCACCGGTGAGACGAAGGGGTTTCTTTCCGCGGCGCGCCTCGCCCTGCTGCCGAAGACCGCCTATGTGGTCAACGTGGGCCGCGGCAGCGCCATCGACCAGGCCGCCCTTCTGGACGCCCTGAACCACGACCGTCTTGCCGGCGCGGCTCTGGATGTGTTTGAGCAGGAGCCTATCCCCGTCGGCGACCCGGCCTGGACGGCGAAGAACCTGCTCATCACCCCCCACATCTCCGGTCAGATGAGCCTGGGCTACACCCGCGATCGAAACGTGCAGCTCTTCTGTGAGGACCTGGAGCGCTACGGTCGGGGTGAGAAGCCCCTGCGTCTGGTGGACCGCCGGATCGGCTATTGAACAGCCACCTGTGTGCGCCCCCTGTGCAGGGGGCGCACATGAAGATGACCGTCCGATCCTTCGTTTTTGGCCCCGAAAAGGGGGGGCTGGAAGGAAGGGAAAGAGAACCTGACCCAACAGCGCATAAAAGGTGCATGAAAAGGCGCATGAGGAGCACATAAAAAGTATAAAGAAAATATAGAAAAGGTACAGACATTGTATCATATACTGCCAAAAAAATTTGCTGTGCCGGGAGGTGAAAAGCATGGGAGAGCGCATCATACTGCACTGTGATCTGAACAGCTTTTACGCCTCTGTGGAGCTGCTGGACAAGCCCGCTTTGTGGGAGGTCCCGGTGGCCGTCTGCGGCGACCCGAAGACCCGCCACGGCATCATTCTGGCCAAGAACGAACCCGCCAAAAAGTACGGAATACAAACAGCTGAGACGGTCTGGCAGGCCAAAAAGAAGTGCCCCGGCCTCGTGCTTCTGCCGCCCCATCACGACCTGTATAAAATGTGGTCCGTCCGCGTCAATGACATCTATGAGCGCTTCACCGACCTGATCGAGCCCTTTGGGATCGACGAGAGCTGGCTGGATGTCACCGGCAGTCTCCACCTCTTCGGCGGCGACGCGGAAAAACTGGCCAATAAAATTCGAAAAACAGTAAAAAATGAGGCAGGATTAACGATTTCTGTAGGAGTTTCGTTCAATAAAGTGTTTGCCAAGCTGGGCAGCGATATGAAAAAACCGGACGCTACAACGGTCATTCCAATAGACGGGTGGCAAAATATCGTTTGGCCGCAGCCGCTGGGCAACCTGTTGTACGCCGGCCGCGCCGCCACCCAGACCCTGAAAAAATACGGTATAGAAACCATCGGCCAGCTGGCCGCCTGCGACCCCGCCATGCCCGAGCAGCTGCTGGGAAAGATGGGCCGCCAGCTGTGGGAATACGCCAACGGTCTTGACAAAAGTCCCGTCAAGCCCCGCCACGCCGCCGATCCGGTCAAGTCCGTGGGCAACGGCACTACCTTCCCCGATGACCTGGTGCGCTGGGAACAGATCTGCGCCGGCTTGATGCCTCTGTGCGACAGTGTGGCCGCCCGCCTGCGCCGCCACGGCCTGTATGCCGGCGGCGTCAGCGTGACGCTGAAAGACGTATCGTTCAAAACATTCAGCCGCCAGACCCGCTTGGACGCGCCTACCCATCTGGTCCGGGATATTTACCGTGCGGCTGCGGACCTGGCCCGGCAGCTGTGGAAGCCGCCTGCCCGCCTTCGCTCCATGACCGTAACGGCGCTGTACGTTACCGAGACGTGCAGCACTTTCCAACAGTTGGATCTGCTGGACAGTACCGCTCAGGCCTGCGGTCAGCGGCAGGAGCAGCTGGAGGAGGCCGTGGACGCTATCCGCCAAAAATACGGCAGGACGGCCATTGCCTTCGGCAATGGCGAGGAGGGTGAGGTCCTTCCGGAGGAGGAACTGTAACACGGACGACGCTGCCGTCCGTGTTCTTTTTGTATAGGGACATTCCCATAGGGCATAGGGTGTTGTGAAAGGAGCGATGCGTATGCTGTCTGCTGCACTGTTGCTGCTGTGCAACAGCCTGTTTTTGTCCCTGCACCTGACCGGTAGCGCCGGATCATTCCCCAAGCCCCTGTCCGCTGCCCGGGAGAGGGAGTGCCTGGAGCGCTGTGCCGCCGGAGATTTGGAGGCCCGGAATATACTGGTGGAGCACAATCTGCGCTTGGTGGCTCACATCATCAAGAAGTATTACACGCAGTCCACTGACCAGGAGGACCTGATCTCTATCGGAACGATCGGGCTTATCAAGGCGGTCAATACCTTCCGCCCTGACAAGGGAATCAAGCTGGCCACCTACGCCGCTCGTTGTATAGAAAATGAGATACTAATGTACTTCCGGGGACAGAAAAAATTGCAGGGGGAGGTGTCGCTGAATGAGGCGCTGGACACGGGGCCGGAGGGTGACGCATTGTATCTGGGCGATGTGGTGGGAGAAGAGGACACCATGTTGGAGGAGCTGCAAAGCAAGGAGGACCGCCGTCTGCTGCATCAGCTGCTGGCCCGTGAGCTGACTCCTCGGGAGGCAGATGTCCTGCGGCGGCGCTACGGCCTGGACGGCCATTTGCCCCAGACACAGCGGCAGGTGGCGCTCCATTACGGTATCAGCCGCAGCTATGTGTCCCGCATTGAAAAAAAGGCGCTGCACAAGCTGGAGGAGGCCCTGCGGGACCGGAGATAAAAGGCATCTTAACAACGCCTTAACGGCTGTGGCGGAAGGCTGTGCAGGTTGCATGAGGAAACATTCGCGCGGCAATAGAAATTCTCGCAACTGCACATTGTTTTCCATAATGAATTTGTTATAATGGTAACAAAAGACTGGGCGTTTCGGAGGAAAAGCGTACCTATGAGAAACTTTAAATGCTCCATTGCGGATATGCGTAAGCAAGTGTTTGCCGAGGTGGCGCGGCTGGCCTATGAGGGCGGAGACTACCGCCGCATGGAAAAGCTGCCCTACAAGATCGTTCCCGGTGAGGTGGGCAACCAACGGGAGTCCATCTTTTTGGAACGGGCTATCGTAGGCGAGCGCATACGGCTGGCTATGGGCCTGCCCCTGCGGCCGGTGGCGGAGCACAGCCTGCTCAGCGATGGGGTGGAGGAGAGTGCCATCGCGGAGAAGTACTACGATCCTCCACTGGTGAACATCATAAAATACGCCTGTAACGGCTGCACGCCTACTCACTATGAGGTCACGAATGCCTGCCAGGGCTGTCTGGCCCGCCATTGCCAGAATGCCTGCCCTAAAGGGGCCATTGCTATCGAACGCGGACAGGCGCATATCGACCAGGATAAGTGCATCAAGTGTGGCAAATGCCGGGATGCCTGTTCCTATCACGCCATCATCAAGTTTACCCGGCCCTGCCAGGAGGCCTGCGGCATGAATGCCATTGGTCAGGATGAGTACGGCCACGCCAAGATCGACCACGACAAGTGCGTCAGCTGCGGTATGTGTCTGGTGAATTGCCCCTTCGGCGCGATCGTGGATAAGGGCCAGCTGTTCCAGCTGATCCACGCCATCCGTCGGGGCGACGAGGTGGTGGCGGTGATCGCACCGGCATTCTGGGGCCAGTTCGGAGACAATGTAACGCCGGGGCAGATCAAGGCCGCCATGCAGCAGTTGGGCTTTGCCGCGCTGGAGGAGGTGGCCGTGGGCGCCGATCTGTGCGCGGTGGAGGAGGCCGAGGAGTTTTTGCGTATGGTGCCGGAGAAGCAGCCGTTTATGGCGACCTCCTGCTGTCCGGCATGGTCTGTGATGGCCAAAAAGGAGTTTCCCGGCTTTGCGCCGTATATCTCCATGACCATGACGCCTATGGTGCTGACGGCGCGGCTGCAGAAGCGCCGGCGTCCCGGGTGCCGTATTGTCTTTATCGGTCCCTGCGCCGCCAAAAAGCTGGAGGCCAGCCGCCGCAGTGTCCGCAGTGATGTGGATTTTGTCATCACCTTCGAGGAGCTGAGGGGAATGTTCGAGGCCAAGGGAATCGACTTCAGCCAGATTCCCGATCTGCCCTCCCACTACGAGGCCAGTGCCCCCGGCGTAGGCTTTGCCGCCGGCGGCGGCGTGGCCAAGGCGGTGGAGGAGGTGATCCACCGCCTGCACCCGGAGGTGGAGGTCAAGACTGCCGCCGCGGAGGGGCTGAACGAGTGCCGGCGGATGCTGCGTATCGCCCGGACGGGCAAGTATGACGGCTATCTGCTGGAGGGCATGGCCTGCCCCGGCGGGTGTATTGCCGGTGCCGGCACTGTGCAGCCGCCGGAGAAATCCCGCCGTGCACTGGAGAAGTATAAGGCGGCGGTATCTATCAGTAACCCGATGGACTCCCAGTATCTGGAGGGGACCCGCCTTCTGTACGAAAACGAAGCGGACTGGGACCGCGTGGGCCGGCATTGACGGATTTGGTGTATAGAAAGAACGAAAGCGCTCCAGATGGGGCGCTTTCGCCTATTGTGGCGGAGATAGCGGCAGCAGACGTGTTCCGCCGCGCTTCGACCGTGTGCGGTGTTATAATGGCAGACAGCAGAGTGCCTACCGCCAGCCGGGCGGCGGAGAAATGGGGGGGTATAACAACGGAAATGAAGCTATATGAGCGTGAGCACAGGCGCTATATCCTGCGCCGCATGGTGTATGAGCTGTTCGGCGTTGGCGGTGAGGACGGTGGACGTCCCATATCTGCGGCGGCCGCGGCGAAGCCGGTATCCGGGGGAGATGCGAGATCCGGTGCGGAGACAACGGTGGGCGGCATGGGCAGCCGCTGAGCACATAGGAAAACGAGCGCCATCCGACAGGACGGCGCTCGCTGCTTATGTCTCCGGTTCTATGTAGTCCGGCTGCTCCAGTGTTTCCTCCGGCGTCATATCCTCCGCCGGGGTGGGGGTGGGGAGCTGCGGCGCGTTGGGGGCGCGGTCCCCCAAGGCAATGGCGTAATAGTCATAGGTCACCAGCAGCTCCGCGTAGTAGTATTGCAGGGATACACGGTCGTTGATGGCGCTGACATAGCCCTCCGGCACCGTGACGCCGGGGTTGGCGGTGAAGGTGCGGGTAGAGGACTCATACACGCCGGCGGCGGTGGCCCAACTGTTGCCGGCAGCGGTGGGCAAGATCACCAGCGGGATGCTGCCGTAGGCATCGGCGGGGTCGTAGTCCTGATCCAGCACGTCCCGGCCGGACAGCAGACGGGAGTCATATTCCAGTCCGAACAGATTGCTCAGCGTGGGCACGATGTCCACGGCGCTGCACGGCTCAGATACGGTAACAGCTTCCTCCATGCCGCCGCACCAGAGGATCAGCGCATTGCGGTAGCGGGAGGTGTCACGCTCCGAGTCTGTCAAGCCCCGCAGCTCGTTGTAATAGTCCGTGTCTGTCTCTGACAGCAGGTAGGGGTAGTGGTCGGCGGCCAGGCAGATGACGGTGTCGTCGGCGATACCGGCCTGCTCCAGCGCGTTTACCAGGTAGGTCAGTGCGTTCTCCAGCTCCAGGTTGGCGGCCACATAGGCCTGGACCTGGGGGGAGGCGCTGGGATAGGCGGCCTGAGCTTTGGCACGGTTTTTGGCGGCCATGGCGTGGCCCCATCCGTAGCCGCCGTGGCCGCTGACGGTCATGTAGTAGGTGTGGAAGGGTGTGCCGTTCTGTACATAGGTGTCAATATACTGCGTGATGGTGTTCTGGATCATCTCAAGATCGGAGTAGGGCCAGCTGCCGTCCTCGGTCAGCTGCAGACCGTTGCCCTGACCCTGATAGTCGTAACCAAGGTTGGGATGGGTTTTGTCCCGGCGGTAGTAGTTGTAGATATTGTTGTGGTAGGCGGCGGTGGTGTAGCCCAGAGCCCGGAACTGATTGCCCAGGGCAAAGGGCATACTGTTGTTGGCTGTGGCGTAGAAGCTGACATTGCCGTTGACCCACGTGGGGAGCAGACCGGTCATTACTGCGTACTCGCCGCCGGTGGTAGATTGGCCCCAGCCGGGCTGATAGAAATTGTCGAACACGAAGCCCTCGTGGGTCAGACGGTAGAGGGTAGGCGTCAGCTCCTCACTGATGAACCAGGGGGAGAAGGACTCGGCGGTGAAAAGAATGAGGTTCTTGCCCTGGAAGATACCGGTATACGCGTTCTGCTTGGAGGGCGTCAGCGAGCCGAAGTAGTCGGACATACGGGCCACGGTGCTGCTGGAGGCGTTCTCTGCCAGGGCGGCAAAATCGATGTTCATGGTATTTTCGCCGTAGACCACCGGCGTTGTGACAACAGGGGTGTTATCCGGTACATCTGCGTTCGTGCCAGTGTCCGGCAGCCGGGGACTGGGGTGCCCGAAAATGGCGTAGGTGATCTCCAGACGGACACTGGCGTTGAGCCCGAAGTGGGTCACGCCGGTGTCGGTGGTGAAGTTGTAGGTGTAGGCGTCGTGATAGGTGCCCCAGCGGGCCAGGCCGCTGCCGATGCCGCCGAACAGCAGGCATACGACCAGCAGGAACAGCAGGGACCAGCGGCCCATGCGCTGCTCGGTGACGATGCGTCGGCGCAGCAGAATGCACAGTGCCAGCGGAACAAAGGCCAGCAGGATAAAGGGCAGGCGGGGCAGCACGACATCCGGCAGGACCGTGTCGCCGAAACCGCCCACTACATCGCTGGCCATGTTGCCGATGAACGCCAGGGCGAAGTAGGACTTGAAGTAACTGCGGCAGCAGTACTCCACGCACACCAGCACCGTCCACAGGGCGGTGGCGGCGATAGAGGCGATGGTAGCCGCCTGGCGGTGACGGAACAGATTGATGAGCAGACTCCAGAACAGTCCTGCGCCCAGGGCGAACAGCACCACCAGCACCAGTGTTCCGGTAAAGAAGGTGCTCTGCCTGTCAAAGGCCCGCAGCAGCAGCTCGTGGTACAGCAGCGCCGCCGGGAAGAACACCCAGTTCAGTGGGCCCCGAGGCAGAGAACTGGTATCCAGCCGGGAGGTGGCGGTATGTTTTTTTCTATCTCTCTCGTTCATACAACGTATACGTCCTTTAATGGCACCCGAGGGGCATCGTAGTAAGTGTTATGGTAACACAAGACGCCGCAGATTGCAACCGGCCCGGAACGCATTTCAGGTCCGCAGAGCAGCGTTTGCGGCAAAAAGCCCTCCTCACGGAGGGCTTTTTCATTCATCGGTTCTGCAAATAGCGCTGTAAGGCATTGCTCTTGTCCAGCCGCCACAGCAGCAGGCCGCCCAGGCCATAGCAGGCCACGGCCTCGCCCAGGCCCACCGTCAGGGCATTGAAGGCGTAGGTGGGCCAGAAAGCGGCGGAGGTGCCCGCCTGCTCATAGGCCAGGACAAGGCCGATAAGCACGGTGTTGGCGATCACCGGCGGCAGAGGGGCCAGCCACTTCTTTTGGCACCGGGCGGTCAGCAGGGCGGCCAGCAGTGTGGCGGCGGAGCCGACCACGATGTCCAGCACGCCGTAGGGGCTGAGCAGGTTGGCGATCAGGCAGCCCACGCCCAGGCCCCATGCCGTCTCCGGCAGAAAAAAGGGTAAGACGCACAGCGCCTCGGAAAAACGGCACTGGATAGGACCGTAGGTGATGCCGAAAATAGAGCCGAAATAGCTGAGAACGGCGTAGGCGGCGGCGGTCAGCGCCGCGAGGGTCAGTTGCTTGGTGTGTAGCTTCACGGGGTCATTTCCTCCTGTTCCAACACATACCAGTCGCCCTCCAGCGCGAAACCGGAGGCCACCATGGCATTTTTCAGCAGGTCCGTATTGCCGGAGGGATGGGTGTCCGCATCGGCAATGGCTACCTGCACCGCATCATCCGCACGGGCCAGGACCTCCAGCGTACAGCCCTGCTGCTCCAGCAGCGCGGCCGCATGGTCCAGAGCGCTGTCCATCGGGTCAAAGGGTTGGTCGTGTGCGGAGTTGTTCTTTTGTGCCTGCTCGGTGTCTCCGCCGGTGCCGTCAGACGGCGCGGCGCCATCTGGCACATCGCTGCGGTTTCCACCGTAGTAGCTGCTGACCATGTCGTTGTCGGCATTCGTATCGGCGGTGGCGGCGTCATCTGCAGCGTGATCGGTCCGGCCGGCGCGGCCTTGCAGCGCTAGGGGAAACGCCGCGCCCACGATGACCAGACATGCGGCGGCGGTCAGCAACCATTTCTTATAATTGCGTTTGGGATTGGAGGCGGCGCTGCCGCCCTGAGGCGTTCTCTCCACCTGTGCCATAATGCGGTCCGTCAGGTCGGAGGGCGGCAGGGCGTCGCTCGCCAGCGCTTTGCGAAGCAATTTGTCCATCGGGTCAAAGGGCTGCTGTGTCACGGCTGCTCCCTCCTTTCACTGATCTCTGTCTGTAAGACGGCCCCACCGTCAAAAAGGTTCCCGCTGCCGTCCAGCAATTCCCGCAGCCGCATCTTGGCCCGGCTGATGCGGGACTTCACGGTGCCCTCACTGATCTCCAGCGCCGCGGCGATCTCGGCATAGTCCAACTCCTGCATATACCGCAGCAGCAGGACCTGCCGGTGCTCCTCTGACAGCTGACCCAGCGCACGGCGGACAGTCTGCTGTGTTTCTGCCTGTTCTGCCTGGTCCTGCGGGCCGGGGCCGTCATCCGGCAGCTCCAGCTCGGTGACATCATCCATGCCCCGATGGCGCTTCTCCCGGCGGAGCCAGTCGATGGCGGCGTTGGTGGTTAGGCGGTAGAGCCATGTGGAGAAGCGGCAGGTACCGCGGAACTCCGGAAGTGCCCGCCATGCGGCGAGAAACACCTCCTGGGTCACGTCGTCTGCCGCCGCTTCGCCGCACATCCGCAGGGCCAGACGGTATACCTGTATCTGATAGGCTTCCACCAGCAGGCGGAAAGCTTCGCTATCGCCCTGCTGGGCGCGGCGCAGGATGTCCTGTTCATTGTTCATCGCAGATCCCTCCTGACACCCGCCGCCACCCGGTACAGCTCCTCCAGTGTGGTCAGGCGGACGATCTGTTCTTTGTAGTAGTTGGCGTGGCTCACGCCCTTGAGATACCAGCACAGCTGCTTGCGGGCCTCCAGCAGGGCGATGTGCTCGCCCTTGTCCTCCACAGCCAGTTCGATCTGCCGCACGGCGGTGTCCCACCGCTCCGCCAGCGGCGGCAGGGGAGGAATGGGACGGCCCTCCAGCGCTGCCTGGGCCTGTTGAAACAGCCACGGGTTGCCGAAACAGCCCCGGCCGATCATGGCCATGTCCGCGCCGGTGAACTGTAAAATGCGGACGGCGTCCTCTGCCGAAAAGATGTCGCCGTTAGCGATGACCGGCACGGATACCGCTTCCTTCACCTGGCGGATAGTGGTCCAGTCAGCCTGACCGCTGTACATCTGGGCGCGGGTGCGGCCGTGGACGGCAATGGCGCTGACGCCTGCCTGCTCCAGCATTTTGGACAACTCAACGGCGTTGATGCTGCCCTTGTCCCAGCCCCGGCGCATTTTCACCGTCACGGGTACGGGGCTGGCCTTGACCACCGCCTCGGCCAGTCGGGCAGCCTTCTCTGGGTCCTTCATCAGGGCAGAGCCGTCGCCGTTGGCCACTACCTTGCCCACCGGGCAGCCCATGTTGATGTCGATAATATCTGCGCCGGACACCTCGGCGGCGATGACGGCGGCTTCAGCCATGCAGGGGATATCGCTGCCGAAGATCTGGGCAGCGGCGGGCTTTTCGTTGGGGGCCAGCTTCAAAAGGCCCCGGCTTTTCTTGTCCTGATAGCACAGAGCCTTGGCACTGACCAGTTCCGTGCAGCTCATGCCGGCGCCCAGCTCACGGCAGATCTGGCGAAAGGCCAGATCCGTAACACCGGCCATGGGTGCCAGGTACAGTTTGGAGTGTATTTCTACGTTTCCGATATACATGAAGGGCTCCTTTGTGCGTACTGCGTTTCTGCCGGATATTGTACCACAGAAATTTGCTATTGACAATCGGAATTAACTGTGTATACTGTTCATATACAGTTTGCACAAGGAGGCCTCTTATGCAGCTATATATCGACAACCGCAGCGGCGCACCCATCTACGACCAGATCTACAGCCAGATCAAGGACGCCATATTGTCCGGACAGGTGGCCGAGGGCGAGGCGCTGCCCAGCATACGGGCGCTGGCCAAGGATCTGCGCATCAGCGTTATCACCACCAAACGCGCCTATGACGAACTGGAAAACGAGGGATTTATCTACACCCTGCCCGGCAAGGGATGCTTTGTGGCGGAGCGCAGCACGGAGCTGCTGCGGGAGGAGAATTTGAAGAAGATAGAGGGCCATATGCAGGAGATCCGCCGCTTGGCATCTGCCTGCCGGCTGACAGAGAATGAATTGGACGAGATGTGGCGTCTCCAAAGGGAGGAAACGGAATGAACGCATTGGAAATACACGGACTGACGAAGCGGAGAGGTGACTTTGTCCTGCGGGGATTGGAACTGACGCTGCCTGCGGGGTGCATCATGGGGCTGATTGGTGAGAATGGCGCCGGAAAGTCCACCACCATACGGCTGATACTGAACGGCCTGCGGCGGGATGGCGGTACCATCGCCGTTTACGGAAAGGATAACCGAGCGATGACCGCCCTGGACAGGGAGGACATCGGCGTGGTGCTGGACGAGGTGGGACTGCCGGAGTACATGAACGCGCAGCAGATCGGCCATATGATGGCGGGCATTTTTACGCACTGGCAGCCGGAGGTGTACGCCGGCTATCTGCGGCGGCTGGCGCTGCCGGAGGATAAGCCCTTCAGGGATTTCTCCCGCGGTATGAAGATGAAGCAGGGGTTGGCTGTGGCGCTGAGCCATCAGCCGAAGCTTCTGCTGCTGGACGAGGCCACCAGCGGCCTTGACCCTGTGGTGCGAGACGAGATATTGACCATCTTTGCAGACTTTACCCGGGATGAGGAGCACGCCGTGCTGCTCTCCAGTCACATTGTCAGCGATTTGGAGAAGATCTGCGATTACATTGCGTTCCTGCACAAGGGGCGGCTGCTGCTGTGCGAGGAAAAGGACCGGCTGACGGAGGCGTACGGCATCCTGCGGGGCGGTGCAGAGGACATTGACCCGGCGGCGGTGTGCGGGCGGCACACCACGCCCTACGGCACGGAGTATCTGGTGCGGCGGGACGCGGTACCCGTCGGCATGGCGCTGGGACAGGTGAATATTGAGGATCTGTTCGTGTTCATGGCAAAGGAGGCGTGAGATGAAGGGATTGTTTTATAAGGAGGGCCGCTGCCTATGGCAGTACGGCAAGTCATATATCCTGCTGGTGGTCATATTTTTCGGCCTCACCTTTCTGAACAAGGGCGGTGGAGGTGCGAACCCGCTATGGCTGCTGTATCCGGTGTTTTTTGTGGGATCTCTGCCGGCATCACTGCTGAGTGCCGACGAGAGGGACGGCTGGCTGGCCTATTGTGATACGCTGCCGATAGGTCGGCGGCAGCTTGTAGCGACGAAGTATGTTACCAGCGCTGTGCTGACGGCGCTCATCATCACGTTGGTGCTGCTTATCAGCGCGCTTACCGGGCAGCCTACTGTGGCCGGCGGTATAGCCGTGCCGCTGTCGATACTGATTCCGCTGCTACTGGCGGTGGGGCTGGGCGTTCCGGCACTGATGTTTCCGGTTATGTTTAAATTCGGCGCCACAAAAGGGCGCGCGGTGTATATCGCTGTGGTGATGATCGCGTCGGCGACCTGCGGGGTGCTGATGGCATCCGAATCAGTAAGAGGGGCGCTGACCGTACTTCCGATTTTGCCGGTCATCATCATTACACTGGCGATATTCGTCGGCAGCTGGGCGCTGTCCGTGAAGTGGTTCAAGGCCCGGGAGCTGTAAATAGAGCAGAGGGCGGCGATTACCCGCCGCCCTCTGAAAAAATTGCAGGAAAAACAGGAAATGGGTGTTGACATTCTGCGCGGTACTTGCTATAATAAGCAAGCTTGAGTTCCAAGACGAAAGCGCACATGGCCAAGTAGTTCAGTTGGTTAGAACGCCAGCCTGTCACGCTGGAGGTCGAGGGTTCGAGCCCCTTCTTGGTCGCCATATATGCTGCTGTAGCTCAGTAGGTAGAGCGCATCCTTGGTAAGGATGAGGTCGGCGGTTCGAATCCGCCCAGCAGCTCCACACAAACCCTGTACCCACAACGGTTGCAGGGTTTGCTTTATTTTATCGTTTCTCGGTTTTGTTGGACTTTCCAACAGATTTTCCAACAAGCTATTTCTATGCCTGTTTTTGCAGCGTCGCAATGATCAATTTGGCAATGTCGGGATTTTCTTGCAGCAGGCGGTATGCCTGTTCCGCAGAGTTATCCAGCGGCTTTTTCTGCGGCACATCAGCCCGTTTCTGGAAGAAATCCGCCTCTACCTTCTCCGCCAACCGGCGGCGCTCCTCGTTGTTGGTATGGGCGTACAGATCTGTTACCATACGGGATTGTGCGTGGCCGGTATCACCCTGCACCGCCTTGATGTTTCCGCCGCCGATTTGCAGCTTCAGTGAGGCACTGCAATGCCGCAGACTGTGAAAAACTACCGGCGGCAGCCCTGTGGCATCGGTCAGCTTGCGGAGCAGAAAGGCAATCTGCCTTTCCTCGTAAGGGCGTCCGTCCTCATGGGCAATGACAAGATCAAAGTCCTGATAGCCACCAGCCAACATTTCCTTTATCTCCTGCTGCCGCTCTTTCTCCTCCACCAGTGCCAGCGCTACGGTTTTCGGCAGAAACACCTTTCGCACACTGCTCTCCGTTTTTGGGGCTTTCAGCACCAGCGAGGTAGCGGAACCGGTCTGCTTCCACTCGGGGAATGTCAGCAGGACAGTAGAGCGTCCGCGCCTTTCCAGTGCCGCAAGGCTATCCTTCTGGCAGCGTTTCAGTTCCTTTGTGATCCGCACATGGGCTGTTCCGGCGCAGATGGCATCCTCCGAAATGTCCACGCAGTTCCATGTCAGGCCCAGTATTTCTCCCACACGCATAGAACAGCCGAGAGCCAGTAGCATACACAGTTTCAACACGGGATCGGTGCAGGATTCCAGAGCCTGCTGCGCTTCACTGGCAGACCACACGGTGCGTTCCTGCGGTTGATACTTGGGCAGCGTCACGCGCAGGGCGGGATTGCTGGGGATGTACTCCCAGATAACCGCCTGATTCAGCGCACTGCGCAGCAGGGCGTGTGTCTTTTCAATCACCGAGCGGGAAACACAGGCGTCTGTTTTCTTGTGGCCTTTCAGCACAACAGCCGGCTTGTCCTGAAGTGAATCATAGAATAGATCCAAATCATGTGTGGTCAGGTCCTTCACCGCCACATTGCCCAAGTACGGCTTGATGTAATGCTCAATACGATGGAGACTACAGGACAAAAAGGAATCTCCCCAGTGATTCAGCCCATAGACCTGTACGTATTCATCCAACAGTTCACTAACCGTGATAAACTTTTTCTGCGCGCGTTTGGTTTGTATGGGCGTTTGTTTTGGCGGACGAAATTCGCCGATAGACTTCTCGTATTCGATTTGAGCGATTCGCAGATTCGCGGCTTCGTAGGTGGGGAAACGTTCATAGATTGGTTTGGTATATCCGGGACAGCGGTAGCAGATCTCGTACTGCTGTCCTTTTTTACGGGGTCTCATAAGCTCGCACTCCTTGTATCGTGTACTTAGAGCCGCATGACCTCCTGACAGCGGTGCTAAGCGGAGTACCCATTCATGCAGCTCAGTATAGCATGGGCAGCCGATTCCGTCAAAAAAACTTTTGCCGACGAAGAGATTTACTTCCGCAGAAACTCCAGCAATGCGTCTCTTGGAATGCGTATCTGCCTTCCGATGCGGACGCTCCGTATCTGTCCGCTGCGGATCAGTTCATAGGCGGTGTTGCGTCCGATGCCAAGGATGGGCATCAAGTCCTCTACCCGCAGAATCATGGGGAGGTCTCTTAGATCACGGTACTTATTCTCCACGGGCAGTACCTCCCTTCACGGACGCCAGATAGATGTCCGTCACATCGGGACGCTCGTGTCCCAGTAGGCGGGACACAGTGAAATGGGCGTCCAAGGGTGTCATGCCGCCGCTGACGAGGGACGTGTACTTTTCGGCGGCGTAGGTATGTCGCAGTCCGTGAAAGGTAATGCGCCTGCCCGGTACGGTAGGGTCACAGATGGTGTCACGGTGGCGGAGGATGAACTGCTACATGCCGTTGATGGCCCGGTCAGTGGGAACGCCATCTTGCACCAACAGCTTGTGGCCGCGTTCGGTTTTCTCCAGCAGCCGTTGCAGCATCATCGTGATACGGTCGTCCTCGATGGGGACAATACGCACCTTGCCGCCCTTGCCTTTTACGGTGAGGGCGTTCTCACGCAGCGCACGCTCCGCCGCGGCGGTGTCCATACGGAAGCACTCGTGGATACGCAGACCGGCGTATCGAGCCAGATACAGGGCAAGGATGTAGTCCTCCCGCTCCTCTGCCATGGCGCGGCCGATCAGCTTGCCGAACTCCGGGTTCGTCCATGTGCGATCCTGCTGCCCGAAGCGGCGGCGTTCCAAGGCGACGCCCAGTTCTTCATTGCCCGGCAGCGTGTAGCGTGGATGGGACATCTTATCGTGGAAAAATCGGATGGCGGAGAGGTCGGTCTTGATGGTGCTGGCGGATTTGCCCTGCTCCTGCAAATAGAGGACATAGCTCACCAGATGCTTGCCGCTGATGTTCTCCAGCTTTTGCAGATGGTAGTGGGCGGCGAGATAGGCGCAGAAACGCTTGACCGCCTCGTAGTAGCGGTCTTTCGTGCGGAAGCTGCCCTGCCGGTTATGCCGCGCCAGCTTGTCCAACTGGGTAACAAGGGTGTGGTAAATGCCTTTTGTGGTCATGTAGAAAAAGCTCCTTGTAATCGTAGTTATGTTCAGATGGGCGCACTTCACCCGTTGGCAGATAGGGCCGTTTCCGGCGTATCTCCGCAGAACTGTTAGACTTCCGCAGGCGGAAAGCCTTGGTATTGCGTGCTTTCCGAGGTCTGTCTTTATGCCTGTCTCTCTTTACTTGTGCCAGGTCAGTACGCTGCGGTATGGAGGTCTTTGACCTCTGCTCGTGTGAGCAACCGCGGACA
>OLOA01002354.1_pt1 | contig 17253 bp, 13 predicted proteins | sample 1672201 | NCBI WGS metagenome assembly OLOA01 (sample SAMEA3136658, study PRJEB25190) | human gut metagenome
GCCAATAAGGTTTCGTAAGCTTTTTCATACTTTTGAATATCACCGGCCCCCATAAAGACAACCACTGCATTATGATATTGCAGCAGAGGCTTCATGTCTTCCTGATGAATCACTGCAGCGCCTTTGATCTGCGCGGTGATATCTTCGGATCGGATTTTACCAGTTTTCTCACGAGCAGAACTGAAAATCGGGGTTAAGAATGTTTGATCAGCTTGGCTTAGGACCTGAACATATTGTGGTTCGTAGGCCTGCGTGCGGCTGAAGGTATGCGGCTGAAAGACAGCAATAATCGCCTTGTCAGGATACTTTTGACGAGCAGCATCTAAGGTTGCTTTGATTTCATTCGGATGATGAGCATAGTCGTCGACGATGATCATGTCCTTGAGGTCCTTTTCGGCAAACCGACGCTTAACGCCACTGAAGTTGCCGAGCTCGCGGGCAATCAACTTTGCATCCAGCTTTTCCATGTGAGCGACCGCGACCACAGCCAGTGCATTTAGGACGCTGTGTTCACCAAACAGCGGCACAAAGAAATGACCGATCAGTTGATCGTGGAAGTAAGCATCAAAGCTGCTGCCTTTCGTATCGCGATCAACGTTGCGAGCCCGAAAATCATCACGGTCACTAATCCCATAATAATAAACCGGCACCTTTGCCTTTAGCTTCCGCAGCCAAGGATCATCCCCCCAAGCTACAATTGCTTTTTTAACTTGATTGGCCTCAGTTTCGAAAGCATCGTATACATCTTCAAAACCAGTGTAGTAATCAGGGTGATCAAAATCGATATTGGTCATAATCATGTAGTCAGGGTGATAGGCCAGAAAATGCCGGCGATATTCATCAGCTTCAAATACAAAGAATTGGGAATCGGGAATGCCCTTGCCTGTGCCATCACCGATCAAATAGCTGGTTTTAGCAACGCCGCTTAAGGTATGGGCCAACAAACCGGTTGTACTGGTCTTTCCGTGCGCACCAGCAACCCCAATACTGGTATAACCTTCAATCAGCTTGCCCAAGAATTCGTGATAACGATAAATCGTGAGTCCCAATTCCTTGGCCCGTTTGATTTCAGGATGATCGTCCGTAAAACTATTGCCAGCAATGACAGTGTAACCCGGTTTCAGGTTAGCCGGATCAAACGGCAGCATCTTAATGCCGGCAGCAGCAAGTCCTTTTTGGGTAAACGTATATTGGGTAATATCACTGCCCAAAACCTGATGCCCTAAATCATGGAGCACCAATGCCAATGCGCTCATACCTGATCCTTTGATACCAATAAAATAATAGGTTGCCTCTGTCATGACGTTTGTTCCTCTTTCTTTGCTTGACTGTAATAAACTTCCCGCGGCTTTGCGCCTTTAGCTGGCGAAACGAGATGCTTCGCTTCAAGCGCATCAATCAAATTAGCCGCGCGGTTGTAACCGATAGAAAAAACCCGTTGAAGCTTTGAAGTCGAGATATGCCGTTCACCAGATAGATAGTCTAGAACTTCAGGCATCAACTCGTCTTCATGTGACACGCTGGCTTCAGCCGATTTGACCAAGCCAGCCGGATCAAAAAGATAACGTGGTCCGCGCCGGGCTTTGACATAATCAACAATCGCATCAATTTCGCGATCCACGAAGGTTCCTTGCAGGCGGATCGGCTGACTAGCGCCATTGCCCAGATACAGCATATCACCACGACCAAGCAGCCGTTCTGCGCCTGCCGTGTCAATAATCGTTCGTGAATCAATTTGGCTGGCGGTCATGAAGGCGATGCGCGTCGGAATATTATTCTTGATGGTACCAGTAATCACATCCACACTTGGCCGTTGAGTGGCGACCAACAAATGAATCCCAGCCGCCCGGGCCTTCGCCGTGATTCGCGCAATGTCATCTTGAATCTCACTGCCCGCAGCTAGCATCAGATCGGCCAACTCGTCAATGATAATCACTAAGTATGGCAGGACTTGTGCGTATTCGTGAAAACGCTCGGCCTTTGCATTGAACTGTTCCAAATTACGGACACCAGCTGCCGCCAACTTCTTATAGCGATCATTCATTGTTGACACGACCCACTTCAAAGCGGCACTGGCAGCTTTGGGATCGGAAATAACTGGCGATACCAGATGTGGCAAGCCATTATAACCGGCAAGCTCCACTGCTTTTGGATCAATCAGTAATAACCGCACTTGTTCCGGTGTAGCCTTATAGAGCAAGGATACTAACAGACTGTTGATGAAGACAGACTTCCCCGAACCAGTTGCTCCGGCGATCAAGCCATGTGGCATCCTAGCCAAGTTGGTGACCACAGGCTGGCCAAAAAGATCCACACCTAAAGCAATCGTCAATGGCGATTTAGCCTGCTGAAAAGCCGGGGTATCTAGGACTTCGCGTAGCATCACTGGTCGCGGTTTCAGATTTGGTATTTCAATGCCAACCGTATTTTTGCCAGGAATCGGTGCTTCAATCCGAATGTCTTTTGCTGCTAACGCCAATTTCAAGTCATCATTGAGGTTCGTGATTTTATTGACTTTAACACCACTGGCCAGGCGGACTTGAAATTGGGTGACAGTCGGGCCAACAGTGTGAGCGACCACATGTGCATCCACGTTAAAGGCTTGCAACGTTTTATCCAACCGGTCGCTTTGTGCCACAACCCAATCTTCTTGGGCAGCCTGATCAACTTTGACCGGCGAAGCAAGTAGCTTGAGCGGTGGCAGTGTGCTAACCCCCGGTGTTGGCCCTGTAGGTGCGGAACCTGTGTCCTCAGCCGCAGCCATTGATGAAGGTAAAATACCAGTTGACGGTGGTTGCGTTAGTGCTGGCGTTGAAGGTGGCCCTGATGTTTTTGGTGATGTTTGCACCTCTGCCTGAGCTTGCTTTGCTTTTGCCTTCTGGGCAGCTAATTCACGCCGTAACTTTTTGGCCGCATGTTTGCGCCGCAACGCTTCAATTCTCGCTGCCTTGCGACTGTTAGGCGCATGTGGCTTATTGATGACAGACTGTGAGGACGAATCAACAAACGGCTTGTTAACCGATGCTGGAGCCTCCTGTGACTCATCAGCGGTCAGTAATGTCTTTTTTTCGGTCTCTGCTGACTTAGCCTGTGGTTCAACAGCAGATGTTGCCGGTGTCGAAGACGATAATTGGTGCGTGTCGGTTGGTGTTACCGGTTTGGCGGCAACTGACGGTGCGGTTGCTTCTGGCAAAGTCTCATCAAGCGGCTTTTGGTTCTGCGTCCCGGCTTCATCCGATTTTTCTGCTAATAAGGTATCTTCCTGCGGTGCTTTAGAAGCGTTTGCTCGTCTGTCAGCCTCATTTTCATCTTGTTTTTCTATAAATGACGTCGTTGATTTGGCTGTATTCGTATCAGACGGTGTCAGCGAAATATCATGATTGGCGGCCATCTTATTTTCGATGCCATGGCCCGCAAAAAGATAAACCGTTTGCGAATCTGGTCGCAAAATCTCAGCAATTTGTGCGTAATCGGTACGATCAACGGGACGCCGATGAGCTGTGCTGTTTGGTGTCGATAGGCGCGACAACTCATCGCGGCCCCGCGGTCGTTGCGGATAATCAAAGGCACGCAAATCGGCCTGAGCCTCCGCGACCTTGCGCGGATCCACATCAGGCTTTGGTTCGTGCGCCAATTGCGGTGGCAACTGATATTGTTCCTCGTGTTGCGCCTGTGTCCAGTCCGAAGTATTCAACTCAGATTGGGGTTCCGGCACTTTATTTTGATGTAGAAATGCCGGGCCATCATAATGCGCCATGATTGAATCCCCTTCTATTCATGTTTCTAGCAGTGCCTCTATTTTAGCATAAGCACCGCAACCAATAATCCTTGATCCCTAAAAATATCACCAGCAATTGGAAAAAGATTCATGTTAAGACCAGTGATTTTGCAATTGGAGGCAAAAGAAAAGACGTAAGCACGAGGCTTACGTCAAATTTTTTCGTTATTCGCGATCAAAACAATTACAACCGGCTGTTCAGATGGGCACAAATTATGATGCTTGAACAGCAACAACGGCCTCGGCTTTTTTAGCATCAAATGGTGTGCCTGCAGGTAAACTATCAGGCATCACCAAGATACCGCGACGTTGTGGCGCGCCAGGAATGCCTAACTCACGGGCACTGCTGATCATGCCGTAAGAGTCAACACCGCGCAACGAGCCCGGCCAGATAATTTTGCCATCTGGCATCATGGCACCTGGCAAAGTAACAACAACCGTTTGGCCGAGTGCTGCATTCGGTGCACCGCAAACGATTTGAACCTGTTCATTACCAATATCAACTTGCGTCACATGAAGATGATCAGCATCAGGATGATCCTTAAAATCAACAATTTTGCCAATCACAAACTTAGGGGTTTCATCAACCGCTAGTTTACCCGGCAGCCCTGCCGTCTGAATAGCCTGATTAAGCTCGGCAATTTGTGTTGCGGTCAACACAAGGCGACCTTGGCCAGTTAACTGACCAAGCCACTGTGTCACGTTGAAAAAGTTGTAGCCAATCACGTTGCCTTTATCATTGAGAATCGCAACAATGTCACCACGTCGCTGAATTGTTTGTGTTGCCGTATCCTGACCTGTGATGGCAAGCAAGGTGTCGCCAAACGCTGGTTGATTATAACTGGTAATGAGCATATAAACCCCCAAAAATTAATGCAAGCCGTTAATGAAATCTTCTACTTGTTGTTTCGTCTTACGATCTTTATTCACAAAACGACCGGTTTCCTTGCCATCGTTAAAGGCAATAAAGCTCGGAATGCCAAACACACCCATATCTTGAGCAACTTCTAAATTCTTATCGCGATCAACCGCGATGAATTCATAATCTGAAAAGTCCTTCTCAATTTCAGGCATAGCTGGTTTGATAAAACGGCAATCCGAGCACCAATCTGCAGAAAAGAACAACATTTTTTTACCTGGTTGCTTGACCTCATTTAAAATTGCTGCATTAGAGCCTAATTCTTTCATAGCCAACATCCTTTCGCTTACTATTTATAAGTAACTATAACAGGAAATCGTCTTAAGATCAATGATGCTCGTGCTGTGTTACATTATACTCAAGGTGATAAAGCTTGAACAGGTCAACAAAAGCCAAGTCACACATCGTCAGATCAGTTAGAGATTAGCAGAAGACGTCAGCAATGTCTCGCCTTTATATCAGTTTTAAAAGAACGTCCGGAATAGGTTGGACAGGTCCGTCTTCATCACTAAAGGGGGTCACAAATTTGGCAATTTTCAAAAAGAAGTCGAATTGGCGTGTCTGGATAGCCGCTGCTGCGGTGACGGCCGGCATGGCTTCGATTGTTTATCGGCGCCTGTATTATCGAACCATTCCTAATCGCATTTTGTCCATCGTCAAGACCAACTTTACAAATCGCGGCACCATCGAAAATAGCTGGATCAACATGCAGCCAACCGAACGCGGGACTGGCCGTGATCGCTATCGCGTGTATACTGGCGGGTTGACCGTGCGTGAAGGCGACCGCCTCAATCAGTTTGCCTTTGCTGTTGAGCCCGATGGTACCTTAAGACAATTAAAACAACTTCACGAACCGATTAATGCTTAAAATGCGCGACAAGTTCGTAGATTCGACCGCCATCAGCGCTGAACTTCTCTTCGTATTCAGTGGGCACGTTATCCGTGACGCGTTTGTCGTGATGTAGGTTCAAGGAAACCAAATCGAACGTCATCCCAAAATGATTCATGCTGACCAAGGAATATTCAAACAACCCTTGATTATCCGTTTTAAACTGCAGCAAAGCATCTGGCTTCATAATGGCTTGATACTGTCGCAAAAAGTCACGATAAGTGAGCCGCCTTTTTTCGTGACGGGTTTTTGGCCACGGATCGGAAAAGTTTAAAAACAAGCCATCAATCTCACCTTCACTAAAATAATCGGTTAAGTCCGCACCATCGCCCAGCACAAGCTGCAAGTTTGGCAATTTTAAGGCAACCTGTTTTTTCAGAATCATCGCTACAGCGGCTTCCTGTAACTCTAAAGCAATAAAGTTTCGATCTGGATGGGTCTTGGCCATTTCGACAATAAATTGGCCCTTTCCAGAGCCAACCTCAAGATACAATGGCCGTGCTTGGTCAAATCGCGATTGCCAGTGACCTTGCATCTTTTCTGGGCGAACCAGAATCATCTCAGGATGAGCCAAGATTAGCGGTTTCGCCCACTGTTTATTACGTAATCGCATAAAATTTCTCCTTAACTTGAACATTGGCTAGGTCAAAGTACACCGTGACCGCTCAAAAGGCCTGGGACAAAATCACTTTTTGCCTCAGGCCTTTTTTGATGAATGACCTTGCTTGTTTGCAGCACAGCTTACCGACTCGCTTGTAAACATTCGAATTGATGCAAAACTTGCGCAACTTCTTCGAATCGTTGATGCGTGGCTGCTACCTTAATATCATGAAGCAAATGCAGATCACCGTACCAGTACAGTCGGCGTTTCAAATCCTCATCAAGTCGTGCGCCATAAGCATCCAAAAACTGGTGACTTGTGGCTGGACTGCCATAGTGGGCAAGTACATCCGCAAGATCATAAGCCGGATCGCCCAGCGCCACCTGCTCCCAGTCTACTAAATACAACCGACCGCCTGCCTGTAACCAATTCTTGTGGTTCAAATCGCCATGACAAACCGTTTGCACATCCGTGTGCGGTAACCACTGCTTTAAATCGTGCAGAGCCGTTTTGATCTTAGGCTGCGCAGCCACATCGACTGGGAAATCCTGAAGTAGTGCGATTCGTAATTGCTCAGGATCAAGGACTTGACCGCCTACTTGACGTAATAACCGTTTTAACAGACTTGAGTGGTGCACCTGTGCCAACATTTTGGCCACGACTGGCAACATCATTTGTTGCCGCGTTAACGTTTCACCGTCCAGCCACTCTTGAGCGGTTAGCACGTCTCCCGTACTCACCCGCCGCGTCCACAACAGCCGCGGGGTAATGTGTTCAACTGATAGTGCCGCAAGAAACGGCGAGGCATTGCGCTTAAGGAAATATTTTTGATTGGCATAAACCCCAAGAAACGCACTTCCGGTGGATCCACCTGCAGGCTGCAGGGACCACCCGGAATCTAATTCAAACTCCATAGGCACTACTCCTTACTTCTGGCCGCAGGAATGATTCACAACATCAAAAAGACACTCCCAGGCGCTCGTGCGTCCACGCTCAATATTACTAACTTGCGAAATTCACGTCAAGAGCAGAGCGCAAACTGGCCCGCTTAGAAACCGGAACATAAGCGGCTTTGGGCGTGATGACCGGTTTTTGGTCATTGCGACCAAGGTCCTTATGCGCAGGTTTCTGCGACTGTGAGCGCGTTATCGTAAAAAAAGCGCCCTATGTCATAACAACATAGGACGCAAGCGCGCGGTACCACCTAACTTGTCCGCCTTGCGGACCTCTCTTGGCTTAAGGCGCACCCACCGAACATAACGCAAACGACCCAACTTTGCCTACCATGGTCATCGACGTCACAGCATTGCCGACTCTCTGGAGACCACTTAGATAAGCTACTCATCGTTTGTGTGAATATGGGTTTAGGTTAGCTAAATTCGCTAGTGATGTCAATGCAAGGTTACATCTGTGACTTATCAATTTGCTCAGTTTTGTTCTAACTAATGACATCAATTATTCGATGCGGTATCAATGACAAATGGCATGGTAAGCGCTCCTTTAATTCAATCAAATCAGCCACGTTTCTGCCCATATTAAGCCTTTATAATGTCAATCGGGTCCTTACGGCTAATCAGCCGAATCGGCCATAAGCTAGCAAAAATGGTCACTCCGAAACTCAGAGCAAGATTTGTGATAAAAGCTGTCAAAATGATGGCTATGAAGTGAACTCCCAAACGCAGCGCCATTATCGTTGCCGCAACCACAATTAAAAGCGCAGCACCACCAAAACAATAGCATCCGTATTTCATGGCATTCCAGAAAAGAATGCGCCGAACATCTTTAGTTGTGAAACCAACCGCTTTTAAAATCCCAACTTCCCGCAATCGCTGTCGATTGTTCATACTGAAAAGTATGATCAACGCAATCATACTTGCCATGATGAATAAAAGAGCAATCTGCCGCGTGCCGTTCTTCGCTTTCTGCACAGTAGCATTCAGTGACGCCACATTCTGTGCAACTGAGGAAACACTATAAAAACCAGAACTTGATTTGATAGTTTTAGTCATTGAAACCATATCGTTATAACTTTTAGCTTCCAATCTGAGCGCGCTATACCCAAAAGGCTTTTGCTTGAAGCCTTGAAAAATCTGATCTGACGTTGTATTTGCTCGAATAGCACTGTGCAGCAAAGTTGTCATGCTAGCATCATCCATGAAAAAAGCGTTACCTTGCTCTGACCGATCATAAGGATAGTTTGAGGCATAGACGCCAGTGATGGTTGCTGCCAATGGCTGCTGAACATATATATTGCCATCTATCGCGACCTTCTTTTTATTATTGGTTGGCAGCTCACTTTCTGAAAGATATTGTGCATATGGAATATAGACTTCAAATGCTACTTGTTTACCAATCGCAGATTTTGTCGATATGTGATTTTTTTCAAGAAAGTCTTGGCTGACTATGAAGTTTGTTCCCACTTTAGCTGGATGTCCATTTGCATACAAATATTTTTTGGTTAAATCACTCTTATAAATTGGCTGGATTGAAAAGGTTTCATCGACATGATAACTTTTTCCGCCTAATGAAAAATTGGATCCTTTGGGAACCGGCTGTCTAACATTTTCTTTTGTCAGGCCATATGAAAGAAAGGTGTAGTAAGGCTGTACAGATGTAATCCCCGGCATTTTCTTGATTTTTTGGATCTGTTTAATCGTCAAGTTTCGAAATGGATCGAGATCCTGATGAGTGCCCGTACCAAGGGTGTTATTCGTGAAAAAAGTGAATTATCCGTTGCTTGACTGAGTTCGCGTTGTTGCTGACTTGCCAAAATTTGTGGCACATTTAAAACTATGCTGGCAACGGCTAACATGACCGTAACAATGACAAGGAAGCCAATAGGTAGTTTTTTTGCTGATTGATAGTTGTCATAGACGAGCGCTTGCTTATTGGACAAATCTGATCGATATGTAACAGCAGATGCTGTCGGTTGGCCTGCCATGCTTTCTGGAATTGCACGATTGAAAAGTTTAGTGCCCGACGGAGGCACTAATTGCCTGTTATTGATAGTCAAAATTTGATCAGCATAGTCTTCCGGCAGCGTTTCATGTGACGCAACGATCACAATCGCCTGTTGTTGGTGAGCAAAGTCCGCTAATTGTTCATAAAACATACGGGCATTTTCACTATCTAAGGAATTTGTTGGTTCATCAGCTAAAATAATCCGTGCACCGGAAATCAAAGCTCGACCAATAGCACCGCGCTGATCTTCGCCACCGGATAAATCCTCGGGCAACATGTGACGTTGGTCTTCAAGCCCCAGCTTATCCAAAATGGCTGTCACGCGAGCTGCTTTCTTTGCTTCTGGCAGGTTGCTTTTTAAAAGCGGCACTTTGAGATTCTCTTCAAGTGTCATCGTGTCGATTAAGTTATGTTGTTGAAAGACAAAGCCATAATCTTTCAGCCGCACACGCGCTTGTGTCGCATCATCCAGTGACCAAAGATTTTGACCATCATAAACCACTTCGCCTGCAATCGGCCGCTTCAATAAGCCAAGCACATTCAATAATGAAGACTTGCCAATACCTGACTGGCCTTGCAACAAATAAAAGTAGCCGCTTTTAAACTCATAAGAGACATCATGTAAAATCTCTCGATCAAACCTGATCGTCATATTCTTCAGCAATAAATTAGATTTCATTAGTGCCCCCTTCAAATACTCGGTTATCAGTTAATAAAAAAAGGACTGGCATAAAACCTACCAGTCCAACATATAATTAAAACAACATACCAATTAAGGTCATATCATCCCATATCAAAAGAGATACTGCAAATCACTAATAGTGCACTGTTAAAGGCTTTCTCCCCACGTATCGTACTCTTTGACTGTTGCTTGTGGAAAAGCTTCTTTTAAGGCACCAACGTACGGTGTAGCATTTCTCGACAAGAAAATCAGCTCTGGGTTAGAGTTTGATTGTAAAGCATTGCTCAAATCCAATTTTTGCCAATGAATATTTGGCCATTTTTTTGTATATTGGTAAAGTTTTTTTCATAAATGTCACCAGTCAAAATGCTATTAACAATGGCACTCCCCTGATAGTCTAATCGTTTATTCTCAGTCACAAAGATTCCATTTGTCATAATGCAGCACCTCCAAGCGAGATTAGCGAAATACAATTATTTTAATACACACAGGATCAGTTTAAGTCTACTACAATTGTTTCCCGGAAACACGTTTTTTAACCTAGACTAGCCACATCAAGCCAATGTTGGATCTGTATCAATTACGCCTTTAAAACAAATACTGCAAATCACTCTGCGCACTTGGATAAGCATAGATCTTGTTTAACTCACTTGGTTTCTCACCAGCATCAATGGCGGCTGCGAAGGTGTTGATCAAGTCCTCGGCCAAGCTGGCTAAGACGACGGCACCGGCAAGTTGGCCGGTTTTTTTGTCGACAATGGTCCAAACTTGCGCGTCAGGATCCTGAATTCGATTGTAGGTGTACCAGTGGGTTGTCTCGTTGTGCTTGACGGTGTATTGATCAGGTGCTGCTTCCGCCGTCTCCAGTGACACGCCGACTTTGGCTAACTCGGTCGGACCAAAAACAATGTTTGGAATAGCTGGATAGGTGATCAATGTCTGATCGCCTAAAATCTGCTTGGCAACATAGCTGCCTTCAAAGCTAGCAACCGGTGTTAATTTAGGCTGCGGCTTTAAATTGACATCCCCGATTGCATAAATCGTCTCAACTGCGGTGCGAAGATGGTCGTCAACCGGAATACCACGCGTATCAGCCTTAATACCAGCATTGGCTAGCCCGAGGTCAGCAACATTGGCGATACGGCCCATGGCAGTGATTGCCATGTCAACATTCAAATCGAAGTTATCAGCATGTAGATGGGTCATGGTACCTAAGGGCGTGATTTTAGTCAGTTCGACATTAGGATGAAAATGAATCCCGGTCTTGGCAAGCAATGGTTTTAAAGCTTCGGTAGCAACTTTGGGGAATGCCCGTAACAACCGATCAGAATGACCGATGATATGCACATCCGCGCCAGCCGCTGCAGCGATGTTAGCCAGTTCGACACTGACATAACCGGCTCCGATGAAGGCAATGCTGGTTGGTAACTGATCAAGGTCCAGAAAATCCCGACTCGTTTTAAGCAGATTGGCCCCAGGGATGTCCGGATAACGAGGCGTATGCCCAGTTGCAATCACAATATGTTCACCGGTCACGTTTTGGGAGCCAACTTTGACAGCATGTTCACCTAAAAGCTGAGCATGACCATACAACGTCGTGATCCCAGCATGAGTCAGGCCATTCAATGTGCCAGCAGGTACGCCGGTTGTGTAACTGCGCTTGAATGCCATTAAGGATGGCCAGTCAATCTTCGCCGTCCCGCTGATCCCAAAACCATTCATGCGCAAGGCAGCATTTTTAACTTCGACACCGCGATACAGCATTTTTTTCGGATCGCAGCCATAGTTGGGACAGGTGCCGCCCCACAAATCGTTTTCAACGACTAATACTTTTTGCTTTGCTGCTAAACCGTAAGCTGCTGCTAAGCCGCCTGGGCCGCCACCAATCACAATCGTTCCATAATCATAAGCCATCACGATCACTCCTTCGTCTCTGTGTTCTGATCGACAAATGCACTTGCGAGATAAGCGACAACACTATGGGTATTGACAACAAACGCACCATGTTCACTATTCACGCGCAACGCCTCATGCGCATCTAAAAGCGGCAACGCCTCGGCCAGCGTCAAGTTGCCGCCAACCGCATGCCGGGCCGACACATCCGCTGCAAATGGTGCTAACTGACTGAGCGTGACCTGCAGACCCTGATTGGCTTGCGCTCCCTTGAACAAATCCGCCACGAAATCGTTAGCCGGATTGGTCGCAATTTCTTCCGGCGTATCAACCTGCAAGAGTTTGCCACCGCGCATCACGCCGATCCGATCACCAAGTTTCATCGCTTCAGCCATATCGTGGGTCACAAAAATGACAGTGGTCTTCAAGGCACGATGCAAATGCAGCAGCATATCCTGAAGCTGAGTGCGGGAAATCGGATCTAATGCTGAGAACGGTTCGTCCATCAAGACCACCTTAGGCCGTGATGCTAAGGCCCGCAAAATACCGATGCGTTGCTGCTGCCCGCCGGATAATTCGCTTGGCATGCGATTGCGGTACTCGGCTGGCGGCAAATCAACTGTTGTGAGTAACTCGTCTGTTGCCGTCCGAATTTTTTGGCGCGACCAGCCCTTCATTTCGGGGATCACGGCAATGTTTTGCGCCACTGTCATGGTTGGAAACAAGGCGATCTGCTGCAGGACATACCCCAGATCCCACCGCAAGTCGCGCATTTTGTAACTGGTGAGCGGTTTGTCGGCAAATTCGATGACGCCGCTCGTTGGATCAACCAAACGATTGATCATTTTCAGCGTCGTGGTTTTGCCGCTGCCGGAGGTGCCGACTAGCACAAACAACTCCCCTTGATCGACCTTCAGGCTAAGATCGTTGACCACGGGCTTGCCGTCATATTCCTTTGTGACGTGTTCCAGACTGATCAATGCCATCAGCGCACCTCCTTCAGCAAGCCATGCTGAACCAAATAGCGGTGAGCCACAGTTGCGGCCTTTTCGTTCTTCACACTCACGGCATAATTCATGGTCTGCATCTGTTTTTCCGTAATTTGACCAGCCAACTTGTTCAATGCAGCTACAAGTTGCGGGTGTTTTTCGGCAAAGGCCGTTCGCATCAATGGCGCACCGCGATAAATCGGAAACAACCCCTTATCATCTTGCAACGCCACCAGATGATATTGCCGCAATTGCGCATCAGTCGTATACCCATCGGTCAAATTGATCTGCCCGCGATCTAAAGCTTGGTAACGCAAGGAAGCATCCATTGAATCCACCTTAAACTGCAAGCCGTATTTTGATTGGATGCCCTTATACCCATCTTGCCGGTCAATGAACTCTAAATCAAATCCGGCGCGAATGGATGGTGCAATTTTGCCAAGATCGCTAATGGTATGCAGATCATAACGCTTGGCAAAACTTTCCTTAACGACTAAAGCATAGGTGTTGTTATACGCCATCGGTTTGAGATAACTCAGGCCTTGTTTAGCAAGCAGTTTCTTTGCAAGTGGATAATTATCTTTACCAGCCGTCACCTGTTGTTGCTGAGCGGCAGATGGTTTCGTCAAACTTGCCAGAACCGTCCCGGAAAACTCAGGGTATATGCCGATCTTATCGGTTCTCAACGCATTGTACAAGAAGCTCGTCTGTCCAAAGTTCGATTTCAACGTGACCCCGACATCAGGATCAGCTTTTTGAATGAGTTCTTTGTACATATTGATCAAAACATCCGGTTCACTGCCTAGTTTTCCCGCAATCGTGATAGTTTCCTTTGGTGCGGTCACATAAGTGTATACTTGGCTGCCAACCATACCAAAGATGGCAACCGCCACAACCCCGACGCTGACCTTCCAACTGACTTTTTGCATGACATTTAAGAGCCACGAAAAGACAATCGCCAATAGCGCTGCTGCCAAAGCACCCATTAAAGTTAACGCCGCATCATTTCGATCAATACCTAGCAAAATGAACGTGCCTAAGCCACCGGCGCCGATCAAAGCTGCCAGCGTCGCGGTACCAATGATCATGACCATTGCCGTCCGGACGCCCGACAAGATAACCGTCAAGGCGATGGGCAATTCAACTTTGAACAACTTCCGCAATCGACTCATGCCAAACGCATCGGCTGCTTCTTCATAGGAAGGATCAATATCGCGTAAACCGATATATGTATTTTGAAAAATCGGCAATAAAGCATACACCACTAAAGCAATAATCGCTGGCAGCGTCCCGATACCCACAAACGGAATCAGCAACCCTAACAAGGCCAACGAAGGAATGGTTTGCAAAACACCAGTCACTTGCAGCAGCACTGCCGCGGTTTTGTGATGCGTCTGGACCCAAACGGCCAATGGAATCGCAATCACAACGGCGATCATCAAGGCAATTAAAGATATTTCGATATGTTGCCCCAAGGCACTAAGCAACTCGCCGTGCCGTTCAGAAATTGTCCGCCACAAATCAGCCATGTTATGCCTCCAATTGAATGTGATATGAGTAAGTGTAACACCTAGTTTTCACGTGCAACAAGATAAGGTGTGTTATATTCTGGCAAGTTCATCTTTCTTCTGGGAGCTGGTGAAATAACGGTAGTTCGCGTTAGCTTCGCAGGCGCCTGCCACTGTCTTAAACGCTTCAAGAAGCAGTGCCATGGGCAATCTAGCTCGAATACTAGGATAGAAAGCAGAGAGTTGGCGGAGCGGCAATGGGCTCAGTGGTGAGATTGGTCTTAGCAGAGTGGTTTTCTCCGCTTAGACCAAGACCGAGCTTCGAGACAGCGCGCCGGGCTTGCGCGTTGGCTCGAAGTCGTGCCCACCACTCTAGCTGCGCGGTCGCCACCCCGAATCGCCGCGGAGTCAACTCGGACAATAGGATCAAGCTTAATTAGAGTAGAACCGAGAAAAGCTTGACACATACAGGCCTGCTCACGCTCTCCCAAACGCGTTCGCAGGCCCAGAAACCTGCACATAAGGACCTCGGACATAAATGGCCAAAGCCCAGCCATTTATGTCCGAGGCCACTTATGCTCCGGTTTCTAACCGGGCCTGCTCACGCTCTTTACTTTTCCAAGTGCCCAGCGTACAATTATCGACACCATTTTAAACACCGAAAGGAGCGCCGTTTCTATGGAAAATGCAACGAAGGCAGAAGAACAGGCTCGGGTCACGGCGGTCATTGAGAAGCTCAAGGCAAGGCTAGCGGCCATTCATGACCAGATCGAAGCGGCGCACAAAGAAACCAGCCGGATTGAACGATCTTACGGTGAAAATACCAAGGTCAACGTTACCGAAGTCGATGACCAAATGGAAACCAACGCTGCGATTCAACAGCAGAAAGTCATGGTTGCCCGCGCCGTCGAAAATGAAACCATTCTCAAACACGAAGGTAATCGTCTCACCCTGCTAGCGGACAATCCTTATTTTGGCCGTATCGATATTGACGAAGATGGCGATCCCGACACGCTTTATATCGGCACTGCCACCTTCATTGACCAAGATGGCGAATTCTTGGTTTATGATTGGCGCGCGCCGGTAAGTTCTATTTATTACAACGGTACCCTTGGCGATGTCAGCTACGATACACCAGCAGGCGAACAACACGCCACTTTGAAAAACAAGCGTCAGTTCCAAATCGAACACGGCCACATCAAAACCATGTTCGACACCAATGAAACCGTTGGCGACGAAATCCTTCAATCCGTTTTAGGCGATCAATCAGACGAATACATGAAAAATATTGTCGCGACCATTCAGCGCGAACAAAACGACATTATTCGTGATACCACCAGCGACTTGCTTGTGGTTCAAGGGGTCGCCGGCTCCGGGAAAACCAGTGCGGTCCTGCAACGCATTGCTTACTTGCTATATCACAGCCGTAGCGATCTGGATGCTGACCAAATGGTGCTTTTCTCGCCTAACCGCTTGTTTGCCAATTACATCTCACAAGTTTTGCCGAGCTTAGGCGAAAAGAATATGCGGCAGGCAACCTTGTTTGAATTCTTGGCAAACCGTTTCACCGGCTTACATGTTGAAACATTATTTGAACGTTATGAACATGATGCAGCTGGATTGCCGCCAGCTGCTGAGCATATCCGTCGCTTTAAAGAAGCGCCGCGCTATCTTGAAGCTATCTACGACTATGCTAAGCAACCGAAGCGGACACCGCATTTTATTGACGTTGAGTTCAACGGTGAGACTTTCTTCTCCGCCGCAACCATCGCGAAAATTTATCAAGCCCAGCCAGCATTGATGCAGCCAGTTGATAAGTTTACCGCCACTAAGAATGCTTTGATCAAACGTCTGAATACCCGAATTCATATGGAAGCCAAACGAGACTGGGCGCAGTTGCGCGTTTCCGATCTGTCACAAACTGAATTGGAAACCTTGACCGCCGATCACGAATTCGAAACCGGTGAAGATGAACAGCGATTTGTCTCGGAAGCTATTGTCTCAAAAGCATTTTCACCAATCTACGACGCACTGTACAACGATCATTTTTACGATGTGTTCCAAGACTATCAGCAATTCATGGCACAGGTGAAACCACCCGTTGCTCCGGCTATCTGGCACACAATGGTCAACGCCTTTTCAGACGGAATCGAAGCGCATCAATTACGCTTAGAAGATGCCGCCCCGCTGCTTTATCTTCGTGATCTCAGCACCGGCAGCGGTCAAAATAGCCTGATTCAGTATGTTTTCGTTGATGAGATGCAAGACTTCAGTATGGCGCAGTTGTTGTACTTGAAACACGCCTTTCCTAAAGCCAAGTTGACCTTATTGGGCGATGCCAAGCAAGACGTGTTTACCAGTAATTATCAGCCTAGTGATTTCATTCATGAAATCGAGGACGTTTTTTCCGGCTATAAAATTCGACTCATTACGTTGAACAAAAGCTACCGATCCACGCAACCGATTACTAACTTTGCCAAAGCTTTATTACCAGAACACGACCATATTCAGGCGTTTAACCGTGCTGGTGATAAACCAGAAGTCTTGACGGTAGCGCGCACGGAAGCACCCGATGCTTTGTCAAAACTGGTGACGCAACTGCTGGCAACCGATACCACCGTGGCGATTCTAACCAAAGATGCCCAAACGGCTGATCAACTTTACGCCACTCTCAAACTTGATGCACCAGTAACCTTGCTATCGGCTAATGACCATAGCCTTAAAAACGGTTGTGTCATTTTGCCAGTCTATCTCGCGAAAGGTTTAGAGTTTGACGCAGTCATCGGTTGGGATATTTCTGCAACCACGTATCAAAATGAAGCCGACCGTGATATTCTCTACACACTTTGCTCCCGAGCCTTGCACCATCTCACACTCGTTGCTTTGGACGCCCCAAGTCCATTGATCACGGCACTGCCCGCTGATCTCTACACACATGCAGGGGATGCCTCTGAGGCGCGTGTCTAATGCCACCCATGCATCATCAACAAACGCCCGTGTCTTCGCTGACACGGGCGTTTGTTTGGCTTCTAG
>OLOA01002364.1_pt1 | contig 17125 bp, 11 predicted proteins | sample 1672201 | NCBI WGS metagenome assembly OLOA01 (sample SAMEA3136658, study PRJEB25190) | human gut metagenome
TCGCATCCGGTACCTGTTGTTCATGGAAATCTATATGCATAAAGGAACGCATAGCATAACTGTCGTAGATAGAATCCTCGATTCCTTCATCAGACAGATTAAACCATATCTGCATGAGATACATGCGAAGCATGATTTCGATACCAATAGGTTTGAGACCACGCTTGTTAGCAAAATAATATGGGCGGATCATTTCTACCCAGTACGACCATGGGATGATTTCTTCCATGGCATCAAGAAATTCTTCACGTTTGGTTTTTTCTTGCGGTTGGAGTATTCTATATCGGAAAATGTTAGCTGATTCATAAGTATACGACCTTTCATTTGATACCTATATTATATCAAAAATCATACGGAAATGCACGAATTAATCAGCGTTTCCCTAGATAACCCTGACGAGTCATTTCATTTATTAAAGCCTGTGTAGAAGCAGGATGCTGCTCATCTGTGTATTTATAAAGGTATTCTTGAAGTGCTAATAATCTTCCTTTTTTATCGTGTTTGATTTTTTATTCAGCCATTAACAGTCCTCACTCAAATCAAAACTGGTTATTTTTCTCTTTCGTATGTAAGCATATTAGACCTTTAAAATTTTAATCAATGTATCAGCTATCGTTAAGACTTCTTCTTCAGAATTGTTTTTTCCAAAAGAGATTCTAATTGTTCCCTTTGCATACTTCTCAGGTACCCCGATTGCTTTAATGACATGTGACACCTGTGTATTTACACTATCACATGCAGAACCAGTAGAAATACATATTTTCTTCAAGTCCATTCTATGCAAAATCATCTCACCTTCAGCATTAGCAAACGATAAACTGATGTTTCCAGGCAACTGATTGACACCGTTACGAATATAATCTAATCCCGATGTGTCTAATCTATTAACGAGTAATTGTTCTAACCCCAAGATCTTCTCGGTATTAGCTTTCATTTCCATACAGTTCTTCTCTAAAGCAACTGCCATACCAACAATTGCTGCAACATTTTCAGTTCCAGCTCTATGCCCTTTTTCTTGCGCACCCCCATCAATCAGATTAGGGATTCCACCTGTTGAATAAAGGAATCCTATTCCTTTTGGACCATTAAATTTATGTGCAGAAGCAGAAAGCATAGATACTCCTAATTGCTTCACATCAATTGGTATATGCCCCACTGCTTGTACAGCATCCGTATGAAACCTTGCTCCATATTCTCTTGCTACTTCTGACAGTTCTTCAATTGGCTGAATTGTACCAATTTCATTATTTGCAAGCATAACTGATACAAGAGTGGACTCACAAGTTGCGATTGCATCTCTTGGTCTAGATAATACTTTTTTTAATTCTTCTGGACTTATCACACCTTGTTCATCTGCATTTAAGTAAAATATATCTGCATTGCTATATTCTCGTTCTGATTCAACAGAATGCAATACTGCATGATGCTCAATATTTGAAGTGATAATATGCCTAACATCAGTAGCTGATAAAGCAAACCTTTTTATTGCCCAGTTATCGCTTTCGCTTCCTCCTGAAGTAAAAAATATCTCTTCAGGCTCCGCACCAATGCATTCAGCAATCGTTTTTCGTGCCTGCCTAATAGCCATTTTAGGTCCTTTAGAAAAGAAATACGGCTGAGAAGCATTACCAAAGTCATCAAGCAGATATGGCTTCATCGCTTCAAATGCATCAATATCAAGTTTTGTTGTAGCCGCATTATCGGCATAAATATATCCGTTCATTTTATCCTCACTTAAAAAGCGTACAACCTTCGTCTTTAAACTCCTCGATTTTTTCAAGTAACTCCTCTTCAGTTACTTCTAATGTTTCTGCAAGGCAACCCAAACAATAGAACTTGTCACTTTTTTTATCAATTAACTTCTTTACTAAACCTATCTCGTTTTTACTTAGCGGAGCTTTATTACACACATAACATACTCTTTCATTTAACTTACTCATTTATCTCACGTACCGTAAATGCCGGCAAATCCTTTCCCGCATATTCAATATCAAGCAGACCTAATTGGTACTTAATTGTATCCCTCATTCTTCTTGCTCTGTCTAAGCAATATCGTTTAAATTCTCTCGAAGAAATATCAGATACCTTTTGAACATGTGGAAATAGCAATTTTAAGTATGCTGTAGCAATTCTTTTTACAGCTTCCGTATCTCTGGTGTCCGCTCCATCAGGAACTTCAATTAATTCGTCGACAATAGTACGATATGACATGTCACTTCTAAGTTCATGCATTATTGCACAAAAATACTCGGAATTTAATGCCCACCCACATACTTTTAAGTCATCGTTCATTCTAGGGATATTCCATCCTTTAATAAACCCATGGAATCTTTCAATTAATGCCGACTCATGAAATACTTCTGGCAACTCAACAAACATATTTTCATAACCATCTGCATCCATTATTTCTTTTCTTATATTTCCGCACAAAACCATTCCAGCATCTGCAACACCCTTGTAATCACCAACAGTAAAATTACCCTGTTCAAGATAACCTTTTAATGCAGCTCTCATTTCATCTGTGTCAGTAAATTTAATTGTTTGAACCTCATCTAAAGTTACATAGTCACTTCCAGAAATAAGACCTTCTTGTTTTTTTGTTTGGTCATAGAACATTTTTGCACGGCTCATAATTCCACCGGAAGAAAGCCATCCATATCGACTCACATTACCAAAGAGATAAGATTTTCCGGTTCCTTTAGGCGCCAATTCGATTAAGTTTAGTCTTTTTTCTACAAACGGCAATAATCTCGTTATCATCGTAAGTTTTTCTTCTTCAGACTTATATCCGTTTGCATTATAATCTACCGCCCCTAATATAACATCAAGCCATTCATCAGTTGTAAAATCTTTTCTTGCATCCTTATATTCATCCAAATCAATGTTATAAGGACAAAAATTCTTAAAACTGAGTAATTTGATTTTTCCAGCCTTTGATCCTTTAGCTTTAGATGTTTTCTTTTCATATTCAAACTCAATATCAAAATCATCCGGTGCACGATACCCGAGTTCAATCATTCCCCACGTATCCTGATTTCTCACTAATTCATCTTTGCATTTATCCCACACATGATTTTCTATTACTGTATCCTTAAATCCCAAGCCAAAATCAGGCAGTGCAAACGATACTTCCCCAGTTCCTATATCAATGTTAACTGATATTTTTGCTAAAAATTTTACCCTTTCACCTTCAATGATTATCCTGTTTTTTATTGCATTCCAATCATCTTTACGTGGAATAAATTTTTTAACGAATCTTGTAAGTTCATCTTTATCAAATTCACCGTTATCATCTTCAAATTTCTTAAGCAGCCAATCACGCATAAAAGCAGGAAGACTTAGTGCAGAAAAGAAATTTGTCTTTTTTAAGTCTTTATATACCACCATTTCGTCAAAACAGTTTCGTAGTTTTTCAGAATGATCCATCTTTTCCTCCTTAGAACATATCATCAAAATCGCTATTTACTGTTGCAGTCTTTCCTTTAATATCAAGTTTTACCGAACCAATCGGGTCCGAGCCATCAAATAATTCAGCCATACATTTCTTTTGTCTCTTGATATCAGATAACCATACTGCATAATGTTTATCATCTTTGGCTATTGCCTTATACTTAGCACCATTAATTATTATTGTTACATTTTCTTTCTGTTCAACATAAGAAATATAGAATTCAACATAGGTACCATCACGTCTATCAGCAGTAATTTTTTCAGCATTCAGTACCCTTATATCAACATCTTGATTACGCTTTAGACTAAGTGTTATCACCGGAACAACAATTTCCTCAAGTGTTGCGCCACCATGAACTTCAACATTTGCAGCTCTACTGCCTGCGTATCTTTCATAATCTGTTCTGACAAAGTATCCATTTTCTTCAACAAGATATTCTCTATTATCTTCATCATATGCCTTGCAACATCTTCCTGAATGCTCTCCCTTTGTATCTGTCTGATGTGGATTTTCTTTTTCTTTAATTACAGCCAATCTAGAAGCACCGTGATCACTTGCTATAACAAATTGCTTGCACTTATGTGATGCCAAAGAAGACACCGCAGCATCAACAGCTTTCTCAATTATTTCTAACTCTCGAATAATATGAACCGGTGTTTTATCCTGTGTATAAAAAAAGCCTCCTTTTTCTTTGTGCTTTGTATTATCTAAATCCTCTTCCTTATATTTCAAGTTGCCATGCCAATTCTCATAGAAAGATTTGTTAATTGAAGTAATAGTAGGTAAATCCGCTCTTGTAATATCTACCTTAACGGATAATCCCCTCTTATTCGCCATACCAATAATATAAGATAGATACTCAACACCCAACGCATCAACCCAATAAAGATATGTTGCTTGTTTATCATCGATTTTATTAATTGCAGAATCACGAGTAGGAAGCTTTGTATATAGATATTTTTTTCCGTATTCATCCACTAAATCTAAGAATCTATCCTCTATCCTATTTTGTATTTTTTGAAGTTTATATAGCTCAAAATATTCTGTAAGCTGGTCTGAGATGCTACCACAATTAAATATATACTTTTTCATGTACATTCCTAATTGTGGATATAATTCAGGAATCAAATCACTCCATCCGTGATTTGATATCCAGTTTACAATTTGTCTTTTTTCAAGAACTGTCGTATCTGTATAATTATATATTTCGCCTTCAAGATCTATCTGATTCTCACTTACAAAATAAGCTAATTCTGACTCTGGAAAACTCTTTAGCAATTTTTTTCTATTTTGGTAATACTCTTTAAATCTTTTATCAGTATGTGGGATCCCAATAATATCAATAAGGATTTTGTTCTTTAATTCTTCAGCATTATTAGTATCATATATTACATACTGCAAATAACTATTCTGTATCTTATCGCTAAACATCTTTAAGTTAACAAAGTACATCCATACGCGATATGCGTCACCCACAATATGTTCATAAATTTCGGTCTCATTATTCTCATATTCCGAAAAATACTGTTGAACTTCATTCGGTTTCTGTTGATACATGTCTAGTAATCTCATCCATTGCTCGTTTGTTCCACAATTTTCACTTACTTTTAGGTGATCAAACGCCTTAATTAATGCTTGATATGCATTATCAATTGTCTTAATTGGAAAAAGAGAATTAGGTAATTCTAAAGGCAATGTCGTATTGACATTTCCCGTCGCCCCATTTTCTAATTCAGAAACAACTCCTTTTATGCCAACACATTTTAAATTTTTTACAACTCTATTATTTGTTATTAAAATATTGACCGAGCAATCATCCTCTATATATCCCAATCCTTTTGCCAACAATCTTGGATCTTCCGCAAAAATGTCTTTTAGGCAAGATGTTACTCCCCTAAGTAACGCAACTACTCTTGCATTCCCCAACGTAACAGATTTGATACGTCGAAGAACTTTCTTGGCTTCTTCAGTTCCTTTTAACGCCAAACTTTCACCAAGACCTACAACGACAAATCTGTTGTCTTTGTAATCAATATCTAACGTTCTAAAGTGTTCAATTAACGAATCATAGTCCGGAAATCGATCTTCTTTAGAACAAAAGTCACTCACTCTAATGACTTTCAAACCGACTTGCTTTAATTCAGTTAAAATATCTACATAAGCAATATCTCCAATTGCATATAAAAATGGAAGACCTTTTGTATTTTCTAAATATCGACCAACCTCCGGACAAATCATTCTATTTTCCTCCGATTGTAATAATTCTTAATCCTAGCTCAATATCCTTCTTTACAACGTCCTTTAACCAGGATTTCAATTCAGAATCAGACATCTTATCAATTGTATTGATAACCAAGTCACTACCTCCTGCATTGTATTCAGCTTCTGCCAAACTTTTAACTTTAGACTTAACAGCAGGATTTTCAATCCAGTCGTACACCTCATACCCAAGTACTTCAATAGCGTCTTTTACTGCATTCACATTTTGAAGTACATTAGCATATTCACCTAAAATGACTTTAATAAAGCACTCATCTCTATATTCCTGATTAGCTATTTCACCAAAGAAAGTTGCATTCTCCAAAAACTCAATAGTTGTCTTAATATCAGAATCACTATGTGCATTACTATTCAAAACACCAAATGCCTTCTTTGCTTCCACATATTCCTTCGAACTAATACAGCACAAGATTGGAATTCTATATCTATCAGACCATACCTTTGGATTCTTTGTGCCATCAGCCTTATCACTCCACAACTTATACATTTGAGTTTTTATCTGATTTTTCCTATACTCGTCAGAAGCCTTCTTAACGATAGAATTACCCTGAGTAATATCGACACTAAAAATCTCGGTTATAATAGATTTCCTAACCTCATCACATTCTGCAGCAGAAAAACCTTCTAAATATGGAGCATATATATCCATAAATACAGAAAGTTTATTATACAAAATACCTTTTAATTCGGCGCCATTTTCATCGAGTTCAACATTTAGCTGTCTCATTGCCTCAGGCAAAATATCATCTCGTTTTGCAATCTTGAATAATAATTCAATGCATTTCTTCAAAGTCGGGTATTTACCTTGCAACGCCTCATAGGAAAATCCAATAAATTTTAATGTCTCTCTCCACGACTTAAAGGCATCATCTATCGAATTACTTACTGTATTTAACAAACCATTTGTCTTCTTAACAACTTCATATTCAACAATCAGTTTTTCAAGCTCATCTTCTCCTGTTGATCCGTTCCAATATGCAGAATACTCAACCGAAAAAACATTCTTAATATCAAGCAGCACTCTATCCTCAGCTCCAATTTCTTTGGCAAGTCGTAATAGCAATCCGCTCTTGAATCTTTGCTGTAAGAATATCTCCATGCCGTTCTTACAATTATCTACTGTTAGCAAAAGTTTTAAATTATCTGCAGAAGAAGGACGTTGCATTGCAATCTTTCCGATTTCATTTGCAATATCATGAGCTTTGTCTCCATCACATTGAACTAATTCAATGAATTTCTTTACAATATCAAATACTCCATAATTGTCCACATCCTCTAATGCCCAAACAGGGTATATAAGCGCTTTCATTTTATTCTTAATCAGAGAGCCTGCATGACTTGGAGATGTACATGCATCCTCTTCCATCCCCCACGCCTTCTCTGTTAATTCATAAAATGCTTTTTCCTCTTCTGTAAGATTCACGATATATGTTGACTTTGGTTTTTTTCCAACATAATTGCCAATCATTTCGGCTAATTTATCAGGAGTCATTGCCTCCCTGTGACCTTCCTCATTCATACTTCTATATGGATTATTGCTATACTCCTTTAACAAAAATCCAGTAATAAAAGCTGACAAGTTACTCTGTGAATATCCAAATGTACTTTCCAAATAGTCATAGATTTCACCTATGGAAATTTTTCCACTATTAGAAAAAGCTTCTTTGATGATTTTATCTACAGCTTTTTTGACAATTACAATATGATTATCTGACAGTGATGGCTCCAACCAATATTCATGTTTATTCCAAACAGCCCCTAACACAGATTTTTCACAGCCTTGTATTAATCCCTTCACATCAACATCGCCCATACCATATCGAGCTACAGGCTTTGGAGTTGTAAGCTTTAATTGTGTTTCAGACAGCCCTTTTGTAAAGTCCATTACATGACTATACTTATTCAAAACAATAGTTTGTAATATTGGATAAACTTCAGTAGCACTATTAGCTTTCTCGCCTATCGGATTCGCATATGTATACACAATAATTTGACCACTGTATATTCTGTCTTTCCAATCTCTATTCAATACTTCTTTTGCTTTTCTTGAATTATCTTTTGACTGCTGATTGTTGTTTCCGTTGTAATACATTGACATAGCTGCATATTCAACATATTGCTCAAACGCTTCAACACCTAATGGCGTGGACAATGCATCAATAACAACAATATCCTTGTATTCCTCATTAATAATGATATTTTTAATTGTATTTCTAAAAGTTTGTGCTTCCTCTTCTGTTTTAGCAACAGCTAGCACAGCTTTAAAATGCCAAGAAGTGTCTTTATGTTTTAACGCATCCATAACCTTCATAAAATCACTACTTGTAACTAATGGTAAAGCCCCCGTATCTGTTGCAATCGCATATCTTAATTTTAATGATGGAGGTAATGCCAATGCTGTAGGAAGAATATCTGCCTCTGAAACGAGTTTTGCGGTTGTACTCTTATCTCTAATTTCTTTTTTATATCCTTCAATTTTTGCACCATCACCAGCTAAAACTGCAGCATTATATACTTTCTTGTTATCTGCAATAGGAGATAAAATTAATACCCCCTTACTCACCAATCCTTTTGCAATACCCTTGCATTCATTTTCATAGACATCCCAATCACCTTCAAATGCATAGCTGAGATTTTGATCAGTAGGCTTTAGTACTTCTACAGCGCCACCCAATCTCTGATCAATTGCCTGCATTATTAATATTGTTTTTAATACAACTTTTTCTTTTTCTTGAAGCATGGTCTGCTGAGGAAATGTATCAAGTATCAGTTTTATATCTGATGATAAATAGCCTGATCCCTTTACATAAAAGAAGTCCCAAAGCATATCAATAGTAATTAACGGTCTATCATCTGTCGGACCAAAGTTTTGAATAAACCACTGAAAAGCCTTCGTATCCAATTCCTTAGGCGTCTTTATAAAATCAAACATACTTCTTTGATTTGCCTGATATGCCGTTGCAATATTTTTGAGAACAATCGCTGCCATAGGATGTATAGGAAGCATATTTCTCATAACAGCCTCTTTGGATACATCTGTTGATTTCATAACTGCTTGTCTTGACGAATGCAGCCTTGCATTTAAATCATCAGTTAACTGCATCCAACTTTCTACGGCTTCTGTTTTAGGTTTAAATGCATCTCCAATTAGGTCAAATGCAATGTTAGATGGCATTGTAATCTCAACTTTATCAAATCTTTGTTGTACAATTTTCCATGAATCATCATTTGTACTTAATGATGAAATTGGGTGAGTAACTACAACAAAATAAAACGGTGCCTCTTGACAAATGGATATCAACTTCTGAAATTCACTCAATGAATTTCTATTCTGTCTAAAGAAATCGCTAAACTCGTCCCATACAAAGACAATCTTAGAATCGTTATTCTTAATAATATCTAGTATCCAATTTCTAATACCATCAGAATCAAGAGATAGTGCTGTTATTCCTTCCTTTGCCGCAAGCTTGAATAAGTTATTCATTAATTCTGAAACATCTGAATTCTTTTTTAGGGAATTAATAATTTCATCAGCTGTACTTTGAGAAAATAATGATTGCCATTCATTTTTCTTAAGCAATTCGTTCATAAATGAATTGTGTGCACTATCTTGTAACCAGAGTATAGCGCTCTCTTTAAGCGTATTTTCTCCCCTATAGGTTACATTTTGATTTTCTAATGCTATCTTTATGCTTTCCTGAACAGCCATAAATAACTGTTCAGGTGTAGATATACTTCCTGAAGCATATCTATAAGCACAAATTATACCTTGCTCTTTATGTCCCAAAATTTTTCCAAGTAGAGGCTGATTATTTCTTAATTGCTCATACTTATCCCAATATGCACTAAGTTCCTCTTCTGAAACTTCTAAAATCTTTTTCAGAGCATATGCACACTTCGACTTTCCAGTTCCATATGCACCATGAATCCATAATGATCTGTTAGTTGTCCCTCCCAACATACGTTCTGTGGCATTTAACAACTCCACAAAAGTTGCATGAGGATACGTATCATCCCAAGTTGCACCTTTGTTTATTGCTGATTCATCAAAACAAGGAAAGTATTCTTCATTTACTTCAAAATAATCACTATATTTATTTGCCATTTATTATTCCTCCGAAAACAGTTCTAATACATCCTCAGGTGTCTTGTCATATAATGTTATTGTCTTTAAATCATTTGTAAATGTCGCATTGATAAATTCTGGATATGCACTAGTAAGTCCCAATAAAATAGATTTCAGTTCTTCTTCGTCATACAATCCATATATTCTTACTGGACTGATGCCATCTCTTTCAATTTCTTCATCATATAAATACGATATGTGAAACTCTTTATCCATATTACATTTCTGCGCAAAAACATAAAGGGCATATAAGATTACCCTGTTATCGGTAATATTGCATTTTGCTCTGCATAATGAATCAATCTGCTTACCATTCATTTCTACATAACCAAAATCAAAAGCTGTTCCAAGTGGAAGTGCACATAATCTCTTAAACGCATTAATTATAGAGTCTGCGTCACCTTCCTTAACATTTTCTTTATTTACAAGAAGATCCTTAATTTCTGAACGTTCATAGTAAACTCCCGTATCCATATTTTCTATATACCAACGGCACTGCTTGTTATATGCAAAATTTGCCATAAACAATCCCCACGTAACCGGATGCGCATATCCATATTTTGAGACAATTTCAAATAATGGTGTTGTTATTCCTTTTGCATCTGTAAATCCACCATCTCTTAAAAATATTTTCAACTTAGGCTCTTGATTCTTTTTATTAAGAGTATTATCATCCCAATAATCTTCTCTCATATCAAAGAATTCCTGCACCCATTCAACCTTTGGAGCATGATTTGCAAATGAATTAATGCTTTCTTTAACCATTGTTCCCTCCGTACTTGATGTTCTTAATGAATGATATACCAGACACCCATCATCTATTTCATGGCATTGTCCACACGCAACGCAATCTGTGATACTAAGTTTTCTTCCATTAAATGAAATGCATCCGTTCCTACAATTTGTTTCACAAACTTTACAGCCCACGCAATAAGCAGCCTTTTTAAAAACTTGCTTAAACCTTTTAAATTCGGCTGGATATTTTTTTATTACATTCGAATCACACGAAATAATGTATCCATCATCTTTCTCTTCATATTCGTATTCAAAAGGCAGTGTTCCTACAGTTTTTACCCATTCTCTCCAATCAGTTTTGGGCGAAGTTACTGTAATAAATACCTTCTTGTCTCTTATCTCATCTCTATAATGTGGTTCATTAATAGTAAGATCTCTTCCATTTTTTCTGGCATTCCATCCACCTTTTGATACATATGTTTTTAATCCCTCAGAATCACCAGCATTTCTTGCATTCATAGCATCAATCATTTCAACATATGAATCAACTTCTTCTTTATAAGATGCTCTTTGTAAGAAATCACCTTTGCCACCACCCATCGGGCAAAACAAACATCCAGCTCTTGAATTACCTTTTTTATAGGCTCCATTTATCGTTATATTATGGATGTATAAATACAACCACACCTCAGCTGAAGTCCATTCTAGAATTGGATTAAAACTATATTGCCCTTTTTGCTTTTTTCCAAAATTCTCATAATCATATTTACTTCTGGTAACACTTTCATGTGCTCTTACGCCAACAAAGTCCATCCCCACATAATTGTTTTTCCCTGTAATTTCACGCATTTTTATCGTCTGTGGAGCACTCTTATGTACGCTACAGCACCATCTTAAAACTCTAGCTGGTGGTCCAAACATAAACCAGCTGTCTTTCGGGTCAAAATGTGATTTTGAAATATAAAATGGTGTGCCATCCTCTTCACACTGCTGTTTCATTTTTTCGACAACCTCATATGTATCAGGGAATTCCATACCAGTATCTCCAAAAATAACTATGAAACTATCTTTTGGTAATGCCTTTTTCACCAAGTCAAGTAATACAGCACTGTCTTTACCACCACTATATGCCACATGAAAAATATCCAGTTTTTTTCTGAACTTTTCATATTCTTTTACAATTCTTTTAACTGTGACATCTTCAATTACCGTCATAAGTTCGGTATTTCTTTTGCACATTTCAACTAAGTCTATTTTTTCTAACCTTATCCCCGTTGTTTTTCCAAAGAGAACATCTCCATTCTCATCTCGTTCAGGTATGAGTTCCGGAGCCTCATATAAATTACCACCCTTTACCTTTGCTACCTGAGTTCCTCTATACCAATATGTAGCTGATTCTGCCCACATATATGGTGTATCATCTTGTTTCTCATACTCAAAAAACCTATCAAATCCTAGTATGTCCATTTCACGCGAATAAACCGGACGTGGTTCTTTTGAAAACACAGTTGGAGATGAGTTTAGTAATATTCCACCCGTCTCCGTATCGTATGTATATGAGTACATTAGTCATTATCCTCTCTTATTTTTTTTGCTCGTTCAGCAATATCTTTTATCCCACCAAATTTGCTTCGCGCCATATATCCTGCTTCATAAAGAAACTTTCCTACAGACTCTTCACTTAATTCAATATTGTCATAAGCTACTGCCTGTGCCATTATTTCTTGGTAATCCCACATCAAGTCTTTTTCTATAACTGCTCCTGCATTTCTCCCATTAAACAAGTTTGTCCTGTATATATATTTCTTACTGAATCTATAACAAAAACTCTCAAGAATAAATTGGTTCCACGGATAACCACACTCTGGGAATAGTGCAAATGTAGTTATTTGCTTTAAGGCACAAAATCCATTCACAGCAAATCTACTAATTTGCTCATCAATCTTCTCAACCTCAAAATAAACCTTCTTCTCAGAGACAAAATTTTGTTCGCTTACCCTTATCATTGTTTCATACAAAGCAGGGTATGCAACTCTTCTATCTGCAACACCAGTAAATTCTTCAACCTTAGCAACCGCATCATCTAAAGTAATTTCGTCCTGTTCATTACAAAACTGCTGCATTAAAACCGCAGCATCAAACTCAGAATCCTTTTTAGTAACTATCCTTCCGTGTAAACAATACTGTTCTCTTAAACATTTACCATAAGTTCCAAATAACACTGCATATTCAGAGAGTTCATAGTTTTCCTCTCTTATTTCCTCTAGCGGCAACTCACTAAGTGATACATATCCTTTTCTATTGATTTCACTTGATGCAAAACTTTCAACAGCCTTCTTCTCGTCATTAGAGATTTTAATTGAAGATAATCTAGTATAAACGCCCTCCGACACCCATACAAAATTCTGATTTTGTGACAAGTAGAACTTAACCTTTTTATACGGAATATATGGAAGTTTTTCTGCCAAATCATCTGCCAACGCCAAAACGTTCTCTCCCCATACACGCAATATTTCCTGGGCAACCGCTAAATCTTCAGTAGTCTTTTCGCCAATTGAGAAGAAGTTTTTGGAAAAAGAAAAATCTTGTCTTTTTTCTTTTAGAAAAGATTTTAACAATTCAGCAGAAGAAATATGTGTTTCTTCCATCAATCGTGTACGTAAATCATAAAAGTTCTCATAATAAATAACTGCTACACCTTGTTGAAAAATATCATCAATTTCTCGATTGAGTTTATCATTCTTATTTTCTAATTCAATCAGTACTTTTCCATTGCTGACAAATCCATTTCTAACAATAATAGCTTCAAGTTCTTCGTCACTACCCTTAAAATTGACACATTGTTCTGTCAAGTAATCCCTCAGTTTCATTCGTTCTATTACGGAGCCCAATCTATACCCGTATACATATTTTTCAGAAACTATTCTAATTATTTTCTCATCAATATTTTGAATATTCTCATTACTAGTTTTTAAGGATTTGCTTTCCTCGAAAAATTGAAGATATAGTTTTTCTGATTTAATTACAATACATGCAAACTCCTTATGAACAACATTAAAAATCTTATCGTTTCTCAACCTTTCAAAATATTGTCTTAATTCAAATAAACTACCTGCTTCCCATATTGTTCTTTTTGATATTCTATGCCCCATCGCATAAGTTGAAGCTTTATCAAACGCATTACAAATATATTCACTGCTTTTATTATCACAGTTCGAATTTAACCATCGAATAAAATCTTCTCTATTTTCCAACATAGAATCTGTTGCCACCTCTATTTTTTCTTGTCCATTTCCCCCATGTATTTTGTTAATGGCTTTTGCCAAAATTTGATTGTATTCATCTCTTTTTTCTTGATACAAATCAACAACATGTTGAAATAATTTTGAAGGCATATGTCTACCATAGCCCGATTTGTTGAACGCACATTCAACAAATCCTATTTGCCACATCATTCCATTTAGGTTTCTAAAGGTATCATCTATCTCTAATCCTTCATAACGAGCCTTATTACGTAACTGTTTTGATAATTGCTCAAGTACAGTCTTTTTATTCTCACCATTTTCTGTGATTCGAATATATGCATCAACTAATAGAACAACTTCGAATTGGTCCCAATGCGGTTGACGTTTCATAATAAGCCCCCTAAGATTTTTTTACATACCTGCCTGACTTTATTCTTTCATCCTTTGGCTTCTCTGCATCCTTCGGAATAACCCAGTACGCATTCTTTTTATATGCACCAGGAATCCTTCCTTCATTACAAAGAATGCGGATTCTTCTTGTAGAAATTCCCCATTTATCTGCAGTTTTTGTAATTGAAATATAATCCATTTTCTTCCCTCAAGTTAGCTATATGCATAATGAACCCAATTTCAATTATTATACTCAAAAGTCGGAATAAAATCAATCTTATTCTGCACCCTTTCGACTTCCCTCACAAGTATTGGTCGTTTTTTAGACCAACTAAATAGTCTATAAACAAGTTAGCAAGCAGTGCCCCCGTACATACACGGGCGCGTTTTGCTTGTTGGCGGCACATCCCCAATCCCCTTAGAATGTCATCTTCGATGCCAAGCCGCGCCCTCACTTCGTGAGTGCTGATACATTCCTGCTCTGCCGGAATATAAAAAAAGAGGGCAACCACCCATTTGTATTTTTGATGATTGTCCGTATGCTTACCTCGCCTGCTGCCGTTTCTTTTTCATGTCTTCCTCTATGTCCCAGCTTTGCTGAGCAGCATAGAAGGATTCCACATTTTGCTTCGTTATCTGATAATCCCGCATCTCTTTTTTATTTTCTTGTATTCACTGTAAGCTGCCTTTTTCTCTGAAAGCAGTCTTGAAAATTCTTCATTCAGATCTTTTACCTTTGAAATTTTTCCATCCGGCAGTTTTAAAAATATATGCTTGCCACGCTTGATCTCATATCCTTCTGCCTGTAAAAATTTCAGAAGTTCTTCAAAATCTGCCGGCTTCTGATCCAGGCATTTCAGAATATCTTCCCGGATGACATCCCTTATGCTCACACGTTCCTGGTACCTTGTTCTCCGTTGTCTCTCGCTCGGCTTTACCTTTGGAATAACAGAAAGTCCATGCTCCAGACAGATAATGTTGCTGAGTCTCTGCAATGCAATTCCTGAAAACCAGAAATCCCGGAGCTTCCGGTCACACTCCAGATTGGTGGAATTGAATATGATGTGGTTATGAATATGTGCCCGGTCCCAAAGCAGCTACAAACTTATCTGCCCGTATTCAATACAAGCAGATAAGTTTGTACATCCAGCTCCTCGAAGATAATGGTACACGGCTTAATGAAAATATCACAAAACACCTTGATGATGATATCTGGGAGCTTCGCCCAGGCAATAACCGTGTTTTATATTTTTATTTCAAAAATGATACCTTTGTGCTTTTGCATCAATTCCGCAAGAAAACTCAAAAAACTCCCAAGCGCGAAATTGAACGGGCAAAGACCGAACGCGATGATTACCTTGCCCGAAAGGAGGCTGAATGATTATGAAAACCTGGAATGACTATAAGGAACATGTAAGAACCGTTGATCCTGAAATTGGAAAAGATATCGATGAAGTTGAAAATATTTCTTCCATCGTAAGTGCCATGGTGGAACAGCGTACTTCTCTTGGACATAGCCAGAGAGAGCTTGCTGCTATGTGTGGTATTCCACAATCATCCGTAGCACGGATCGAATCCTGCAAAACAACCCCGAATCTCGGAACACTGCTTAATATCTTTCAACATCTCGGTTTACAGCTTACAGTAAGACCTACAAAGCCTACCATTTAAAATCAAGGAGGATCTCTGCGAAGAGGTTCTCCTTATCTCCCAGTGGAATCAAAAGCTCACATCCCACGCTCTTTCCACCTGATTCCATCATGAAAATAACATTCATATACCTTTACACCATCACAATAGATTTCCTCTTTTCCCTGAAACCATGTAAAATCCCCAACCACATTGCACCTATAAATATACTGCCCTGACTTATAATATTCCGGTACTCTATATGGCATTTTCTTATCCGCCGCACCAAGTTCTTCCTTTAAGAAATCTCCGCTAAAATTCGGAGTCAACACTCGTCCGGCATAATTCATTGCATATTGCGGTTTGCCATCATGCCAGCTGACTTCTTCACCAGCAAACTGTTCACCCCAAACATAAGTATCATAATATGTATAAGAACCTTTACTATATGTAAAATCCTGCGAATCCAATCTTGTTGAATCTGTCTTATTCAAATCTTATAAACAAAAAAGCAGCAAATGAAAATCATATCTAATCTCCATCTGCTGCTCTATTATAGCGTTTCCTGGGGGAATCGAACCCTCAACTGCCCCTTAGGAGTTCAAGTCCCCACAGAAAATCTATGTTTTTCTTGGTCAACATAAATCAAGCAACAACTTGATTTTACTGACTTTCCTGTAAATCCATGTCAAAATAAGAAAACTGAAAATCATCCAAGTTAAGCACCTCTCGCTGACAAATGAGTGACACTGTCACCCTGAGGGTTCAACCATTCCGTTCCTGCGAATTCATATTTATGGCTACCATTCTCACTGAATATGCGGTAATGATAACACTGTTTTCTTATTAGATTATCTATATTATAACGTGTGTGAGGTCGGATGTCGATTGTTTTTTGACCATTATTTACTCCGCATTACACGTACTCTCTTCTATGTTATAAAATCAAGCATCTTCTGCATATACACCATCTCCATAATATAGAAAAGAGGAGTCCCCGCAGGTTCTCCCCCGGTCGCAGGCCTCACAGGTTTCTGCAACGCGATCACTGTATTTGCAGTTTATTCCGCAATGGGAATGGGTTTTCGGTCTCCATCCCGACCACTGGAACAGGTTTAAGGTCTCTGTTCCGACCTTATATACATCTTTTATATTTTAATTATGCAAGATAACTTTAGAATCTGCAACAAGTTGTTGCTAAATTAACTGCTTATTTATGAACTCAATTCCGTTACCAGTGAAGAATATCTTTTTGTCCGGTTCTTTATA
>OLOA01002366.1_pt1 | contig 17121 bp, 21 predicted proteins | sample 1672201 | NCBI WGS metagenome assembly OLOA01 (sample SAMEA3136658, study PRJEB25190) | human gut metagenome
GATAATAAAATAACAGTAACAATTATTACCAGTAAAAAATTATATAGTTTAATATTAATTTTTCTTTTTAACTTCATAATAAATATTATGCCAAAAAAAAGAAGTAATTATAAAATACCCCATTTAAAATAAATATTTAAGAAAATAAAAATTCCAAACAAACATGCTAATATAATAACTATAGTTAAAATAACAACTAATATTTTGTTTGACTTAACATCTTTTTGTAAATCTTTAAAATCATCAAAATCATTTTTAGATAAATTTAAAGAACTAGTATAAAATGATTTATCAATTTTGTTATCCTTTTTTTCTATCTTAGGCTGTAATTTTGTAATGTCTTCTTTTAGCCCATCTAAAACCTCAGTATCGTCACTGCCTTTTAAATCCTGAAATAAATCTAAATCTTTATTCTTATTAAATTCTTCATGAGCAGTTATAGTATTAATTAAGGTCATCAATTTTTTCTCTTCTTCAGTTGGTTCTTTATACTCTTCTTCCTCTTTTTTATCAAGATTAAGTCCTTTTAATATATCATATTGCGTATCTCTAATTTTCTTTAATCTTTCTTTTTCATAATCAACAACTTTATTCTCATGAGCTTTTTCTAATATAGCATTTATATCATATTCCCTAGTTTGCTCCAAAGAAATTTCATCATCATCTTCTGGCAAATCTAACTCGATCTTTTTCTTAATTTCGGGTTGCTTATATCTTTTATCAAGCATACTTTTTAACATTTCTAAATCAATAGTTTTACCATTATCGCCTAAAACAGAGACATTAGAATTTACATTAAAATCTTCTAAACTTTGTTTATTTACTTCTTTATATAGTTGCTCATTTTTTTGACTTCTCTTACCAATTTGTTTAGAAGAATTATAGTATTTATCCATTCTACTGTTCATGCTTTACCACTCCAATATAATAATAACATATTAATATTTATTTTTAAACGCAAATATTTGCAATTTTTTAAAAATTTAGTATATAATTAAAGTTAGGAGGAAATAAAATGGATATTTTAGACGTAGAAAAAAACAAATGTATAGGTTGTGGAGCTTGTATAAGTATAGATAGTGAACATTTTGATTTTGATGAAGAAGGATTATCTCAAGTTATTTCAAATGATAATTTAAAAAAACCAGAATTACAAGATGCAATTGAATCTTGCCCTACTGGTGCAATTAGATTAGCTAAAAGTAATGAATGTTATGATGGTGTCATAAATGAAAGCGAAGACATTCCAATTAATCAAACAGTATATGCTGATAAAAAAAATGAAGTTGCTTAATTTAAGCAACTTTTATTATTGTTGTTGAAAATTTTTAACTATATCAAATGTACTATTTTGATCATTTCCTACTTTTATACTGTTAGTAGTAGCTTGTGTCCCACTAGTTAAAATTGTAGCTGCAGTATTTAACAAATCATAATCATAATTTGATGCTGTTGCCACATTAGCAACAGCAGTCTTTGATAAATCAAATGATGTTAACGCTGCTATAACATAATCGCCATTCAATATTCCTTCAATAACTAAATATTGTTTACCATTTATATTCTTTAGCTCACTATTTTGAATATTATAACCGGTTGAACGAAGTTTGTTTTTAAATTCTTCTAAATTTTGGGTATAAACATCAAAATTTATATCAGCTAATCCAATAGATATAACTTTAGTTTGATCCTTATTAACTAAATCTAGCCTTTCATTAGAAGTATCATATTCCATATCTACAGGAATACTAAATGTATAACCAGAATAAGTAACTTTGTATGTACTAAAAACACTTTTAGCTTCCGCAACATTATTATCAAGTTTATCCTTAATTTTTGGCCATGCATAAGATCCAAATAAAATTAAACCAAGAAAAGCAACTACTGCTATAACAACAATAAGTACTATTTTACCATCATTATTGTTTTGTCTTTTATAAGAATTAGTTTGATTCATTCCGTTATAATAATTTTGATTCATTGACTGATTATTACCATAGTTTTGAGTGCTACTAGTATTATTGTTTAAATTATTTGGATTAACCGGTTCCCCACAATTTTTACAAAAAGAAATCCCGTTTTCTACTTTTGCACCACAATTAGTACAATACATCCATATAACCTCTATTCTCTTTTGATTATATCAAAATAAATTAAAAAAAAACACTATAAGTGTTTATTTACTATATAATTTATGAACCTCTTTAATACTAAGTTCTCTATATTCCCCAGATTTTAAATTACCTAATGTTAAAAAATCATAACTCTCTCTTTTTAATTTAACAACATCATATCCTAAAGATAAAAAGATTTTTTTTACAATATGGTTACGCCCTTCAATAATACCAATATCAATTATACAAGTATCTTTTTCTTTATCTTTACTTCTTATTTTTAACTTTGTAGGAAAGACTTTTCTTCCTTCTATTTCAAGGCCTTTCTTTATTTTATAATAATCTTCCATTCTAATAATTTTATTTAACTTAGCTACATATAACTTTTCTATATTATTTTTAGGATGCATCAATTTCTGAGATAATTCTCCATCATTTGTTAGTAAAATAAGTCCGGTGGTATCATAATCTAACCTTCCTATAGGATATATTCTAAGATTAGTTTTTATTAAGTCAACAACAGTTTTTCTTCCCTTATCATCATGAGCGCTGCATATAATTCCTCGGGGTTTGTTTAACAAATAATAAACTTTTTTCTGTTGTTTCAAATGAATATTATTAACAACGATATCATCATTTAATGAAACTTTAACACCCATTTCAGTTATTAACTTTCCATTAACATATACCTTCTTATTTTTAATTAATTCTTCGGCTTTTCTTCTAGAACAATAACCATAATTTGCTATAACTTTTTGTAATCTTTCCATTTAATTCACCTACATAAATACTATATCATTAAAAGAACAATCTAACAATAATAATTGAAGCTACAATACCACAAAAATCTGCAAATAAACCAACCTTTAAAGCATAGCGAGTTTTAATAATTTTAACACTTCCAAAATAAAGACTCATAACATAAAAAGTAGTATCAGTACATCCTTGAATAATAGATGCAAGTCGCCCTATTAAAGAATCAGGTCCATAAACCGAAAATAAATTATTCATTACAACTAAAGTAGAAGAACCAGATATTGGTCTAAGTAATGCCATTGGTAAAATTTCTAAAGGAACATTTAAAAATTTAAAAAAAGGATTCAAAAAGCCTAAAGCAAATTCAATAAAATTACTTTTTAAAAAAATATTTATAGCAAATACCATCGCAATTAAAGACGGAAAAATATTAAAAGTACTAATAAGTCCTTCCTTGGCCCCATTCAAAAATGAATCATAAATATTGATCTTTTTCTTATAACCATAAAAAATAATAATCAAAACTAAAAAAGGAATAATAAAAATTGATATCTTATTCATCTATTTTTTCTCCTTATTAAATAATCCAAAGTCAACCCACCAATAGAAGCACATAAAGTTGCTAAAATTGCCGGTAAAATTATTTCGGTTGGATTGGCACTATGATTTAACATTCTTAAAGAAATTACTGTTGTTGGAATTATAGTAACACCACTGGTATTTAAAACTAAAAAAGTAATCATTGCATCACTTGCTCTACTCTTATCAGGGTTAATATCTTGCATTTCTTTCATAGCCTTTAACCCAAAAGGCGTCGCTGCTGATCCTAATCCCATCATATTTACAGCAATATTACTTGCAATATATCCCAATGCTTTATTTTCTTTAGGAAGTGACGGAAATAACTTACTCAAAATAGGATAAAAGAAATTACTAATCTTTTTTAATAAACCACTATCTTCAGCAATCTTCATCAATCCCATCCATATTACTAAAATGGGTAACATTTCTAAAATCATATCTAATGCTTTTTTACCAGAAGAAATTATCTCATTATTTATTGCATTCATATTCCCTGAAAAAAAGCCATAAATAATCCCTGCTAAAATTAATACTCCCCAAATAATATTAACCATAACAACACCCTAAAAAATTATATTATCAAATCTTAAAATTTAGTCCTTAAACAATCATATTTAAAAAAATAATAGATATATTTATAATGGTGATTTGCTTTGAAAAAAATATGTTTTCTTTTATTAATTTTAATAATACCTTATAAAGTTTTTGCTCTTTCAGCAGCAAGTGCAATAGTTATAGATCAAGACTCTAAAAGAGTATTATATTCTAAAAATGCTTACGAACCTAAATTAATAGCTAGTACCACAAAAATTATGACAGCTCTAGTTGCAATTGAAAATAGTGATATAAATAAAACCATAAAAGTAGATGATTCTGTTTTAAAAGCATATGGCTCAGCAATTTATATTGAAATTGGAGAAAAACTTACAATTAAAGATTTGCTATATGGACTTATGTTAAGAAGTGGTAATGATGCAGCACTAGTTATTGCTAATAATGTTTGTAAAAATGAAAAAGAATTTGTTAAACTAATGAATCAAAAAGCTTTAGAATTAGGTATGAAAAATACAATATTTTTTAATCCACATGGATTAGAAGAAGACGATGGAAACGGTAATACATCAACTGCTTATGATATGGCAATATTAATGGCTAATGCGATGAATAATAAAGAATTTGCCAATATTACCAAAACAAAATCTTATACTGTTAAAACAAATAAAAAAACTTATGTTTGGAAAAATAAGAACAAATTATTAAATACTTATCAATATACTACTGGCGGAAAAACTGGTTTTACCAAAAAAGCCAGAAGAACATTAGTTAGTAGTGCTAGCAAAGACCATAAAAAATTAATTGTAGTCACTTTAAATGATCCCAATGATTTTAACAATCATAAAAACTTATACGAAGAATACTTCAAAAAATATGATCTTGTTAAAATAATAGATCATAAAAAATATAAAATAAAAAATAAAATCTTTAAAAAGAATTTAATAATTAAAAATGACATTAAAGTTCTCCTAACTAAAAATGAAAAGAAAAATATCAAAATAAATATAAATTTAAATAAACAGCAAAAGTTTTCCAATAATAATCAAGTTGGTTATTTAAGCATTACATTAAATAATAAAGAAATAGCTAAAGAAAATATTTATTTAGAAAAAGAAAAGAAAAATATTAAACAAAAGAAAAACATATTTTCTAAAATAAAATCTTGGTTTTCTTAGGACAATATGATAGTATATTAAAGTAAAGAAGTGGTTGTAATGGATAGAGTAATAAATAAAAAAATGATTGAAAAGCTAAAGCATAATGTTTATCAACATCGTTTACAAATTATATTATTAATATTGGCATTTGTAGTAATTTTAAACTTAGCATCAGTTTCTGCTATTATGTATATTAATAAGAAAAAAGTTAATAAAACAGTAGTTTATGAAAACTCAACAAAGTTTTTAACTGTATATAATTCAAGTAGTATAACACAAACTCAAGAAGAAAAAAAAGAAGAAGAAAAACCAATTGTAATCAAAAAAGGTACTATGAATGATAAAGAAGATGGTGAAAAAAAATATACTGATTCATCAATGTCAAACGCTAACTTATCAAGTATTTATGATGCAATTAGTTTATATGAAACTGATGGTACATCAGTTGGTATAGATGTTTCTAAATATCAAAAAAATATTGATTGGAAAAAAGTTAAAGAAAGCGGCGTTGAATTTGCTATTATAAGATGTGGATATCGCGGATATGGTAGTGGTGAAATTCTTATGGACCCCTACTTTGAACAAAATATTAGTGGAGCTTTAAAAAATGGAATTAAAGTAGGAATATATTTCTTCTCTGCCGCAATTAATGAAAGCGAAGCAAGAGAAGAAGCCAGATGGGTAGTAAATGTAATTAGTAAGTATAGAATAACTTACCCCGTTGCATACGACTTCGAAAGTTTTGGCCTTGGTAGACTTCAAGGATTAACAGCAAAAGATATCACAAATAATGCTAATGCTTTCTTAAGTTATATTAGATCTTCAGGGTATACTCCAATGATGTATGCCAGTAAAAATGCTTACAATCAAAGATGGGAAACTTCAAGAATAACAGGCTGTAAATTTTGGTTAGCACATTATACTTCACAAACGGATTATAAAGGAAAATATCATATATGGCAATATACTTCTAAAGGAAGTGTTCCAGGAATTTCTGGTTACGTCGATATGAACATTGCCTATTTTAAATACAGTACCGAAGCTCCAGCAAAAAAAGAAGAACCAATAAAAGAAAATACTACCACTTCAGATACGAAAAAAGATGAAGAAAAACCAACAATAACATTTAAAGATCAAACTGATACTGTATTAACAATAACTAATACTCCTTTTTATGAAGATTATAATAAAGATACCAATGGAAATATTGAAAAAGATACTAAAATAGAACGTATAGGTATATCTAATGATAATGTATGGTCAAAATTAAAATATAATAATAAAATTATTTATGTCAAAACTGAAAATTTAAAACTTTTTGTTGAAGAAATAATTGATCCAAATGAAAACAATGATTCAGAATAATCATTGTTTTTTATTTGTTATTTTAGAAATTTCCTCATTAATAAAATCTAAATCTTCATCTAATACATTTTCTAAAATCACATTATCGCCGTCTGTAACAATTAAAGAAGCAAAAATATTTAGCTCATTATTTACATCCATACTACCATCAGTATAAATTACATACGTCTCTTCCTTTAAAGGATCATCAATAAAAGACAAAACATTTAATTTTGTGCTAATTCCATTGTTATCTGTTATAATCATTTCATTATCATTCATTAACGTTTTAATCCTTCCTTGCAATTCTTTAATCCTTTTTTAATAGCTTCATATAATTTTTTCTGCACATGTTTAGAAGCTTTTGTAACTGTCTTTCCAGCAAAATTAACACCATTTTTAATAGGTTTCATTGCTCTTTGTACATCTTTATTATCAGAAGTATTAAAAATACCTTTCATATCATTTATTGTATCATTTACTTTATCATTTAAATCAAACATTAATATATCAACTCCAAAAACATTTTAACATATCATTATATAAAAAACCAACTGCTATGAGTTAGTTTCATAATTATAAACACCATGAATCTTTTGTAATTCTTCATTACTTAATTGCTCAACTTCCCACTTATTATTAGTCTTCATAGTTTTTATATTTAAAGTATAATCTATTGTTTCCGTAGTATCCTTCATCTTACTCAATTTATATTTCATAAACTTATTGGAATCATAATTTCCTTCGGCATTTTTAAATTCATCACTGTGATTAGCTAAGTATTCATCAGCGTCTTTTTGAACTTTATACAAATCATAAACTGTTATCTTAACTGTTACATTAGCTATATCTCCATCATATTTTTCATCAGTTATCTCATATTTTAAATCACTATATTGTTTTTTTAAAACTTCTTTATATGTATCCTTATCCTCATCTTTTAGATCATTCTTATCAATAACATATTCATCTAATTCATTCATCACTAAATCATCATTATGAACATATCTATCCAAATATTCTTCTACAGCTTTGCTCGGCGTATTTGCTGGACCAATTGAACATCCTACTAAACAAAAAATACTAATTAAACATAACAATATTTTTTTCATTGCTTTCTCTCCTTTTAATTATATTTTGTCTTATATTGAAAAAAATATGCATAATATGGTAAAATCAATAACGAAGGTGATAACTTATGAAAAGAATGTTAACAGGATTACAACCTAGCGGCGAATTAACCTTAGGCAGCCTAATTGGAGGAATTAGCCAATCAATCAAATACCAAGATGAATACGATTCATTTATCTTTGTACCTGATTTACATGCAATAACTGTTCCTCAAGATCCAAAATTACTACATGAAAGAATTAGAAAAAACGTTGCGCTTTATATCGCATGTGGAATTGATCCTAAAAAAAATACAATTTATATACAATCTGAAAACTTATATCATACAAATTTAGCATGGATATTAGAATGCAATACTTATATGGGCGAAGCTTCTAGAATGACCCAATATAAAGATAAATCTAAAAAGTTTAGTAACGTCCCAGTAGGCTTATTCACCTACCCAATTTTAATGGCTGCAGACATATTATTATATGATGCAGAACTAGTTCCTACAGGAATAGATCAGAAACAACATGTTGAACTAGCTAGAGACTTAGCAAACAGATTTAATAACAAATATTCATATACTTTTAAAATGCCTGATCCAATGATACCAACAACTGGAGCTAAAATCATGGATTTACAAAATCCTACTAAAAAAATGAGTAAATCTTCTGAAAATGTAAAAGGTAACATATTCTTACTTGATAGCGAAGATGTAATAAGGAAAAAAATAATGAGTGCTGTAACAGACTCTGATAACCAAGTATATTATGATCCAGAAAATAAACCAGGTATTTCTAATTTGTTAACAATATATTCTTCATTAAAAAATATAGATATTAAAGAAACTGAAGCTCATTTTAAAGACTATAACTACGGTAGTTTAAAAAAGGAAATTGCCGACACTGTTGTTGAAAAAATATTACAAATTCAAACTAAATATAATAATTTAATTAATAGTAAAGAATTAGATGATATACTAGATAATGGAGCTAAAATTGTTAATAAAATTGCTCAAGAAAAAATGAAAGAAGTATACCAGAAAGTTGGATTAGGTAGATAAGCCATTATAAGATAGCTTAATTATTTCATAAACATTTAAATGACTTTTGTTAAAGTCTTTTTTTATTGTGCTAATAAACTTATCTCTAAGCTCATCTAAATCATATAATACAGAATTAGTCATTTCATTATATAAATACTTTAATTTTTCTTTATTTTTATCATTATATAATGTATCAATTTCTCTTAATAAAAAATTTCTTATATTTTCTTCTTGTCTTATACCATTTCTCTTAACAATTTTATCAGTCATTTTATAAGAAAATTCATCTTTAGGTAAAGAATAAGCTAACTCTAATAAATCTAATTCTTCTTCCAATAATAAATAACTTCTGCTTATAGATAAACCAATATTATTGAATTCAATAACAATAGAATTATTACCATCAGTCAGTAACGCCATGTACTCTACAAACTTAGCTTCTTTATCATACGTCTCAGTTTTATTATAAATTAAATTTAAAAAAGATTGCTCAACAATAATTTGACTGGAAATAAAATTTTTAAAATCATCATGATCAATTTTAATTATAGGTATTTTTTTTAAATGAATAATATTATCATTCTTATCCCATTCATAAAAAAAATAAGCATTTTCATCATTTAAATTAACTAACAAATCGTAAAAATAATTCATTTTTTTATACCCCACCTTTTTATAGATATATATATGCTTATACTACCAATAATGAAACAAATACTCACAAAACTTCTACTTATAAACTTAACATAATCAAAAAAACTATACCCTATTATTAATAAATTTAAATAAAGAATACAAAAAGTTAAAGAAATTGAGCATAAAAGGATACCAAAAAGAAATAAAAAAACTTTAATCATATAATAAAACACCTATAATATTTTATTTATTAAATTTAAAATTTATTATATAATTAAATAGGTGATAAAATATGAATTTAATAAAATATGCCATATTAGGTATAATTCAAGGGTTAACAGAACCTCTTCCAATTTCCTCTTCAGGACATTTATTAGTATTTAAAAATTTATTTAACACTAATATGTTTAACGATTTAAATTTTGAAATTGTTGTAAATTTTGCTTCATTCATTGCAATATTATTTATCTTTAGAAAAGATATAATAAAATTAATTAAAAGTTTCTTTTTATATTTATTTGGTCAAAAAGATAACAGAAAAAAATATAAAGATGATTTTAAATATTGCATGTTAATAGTAATTGGATCTATCCCAGTAGGAATTGCTGGAATACTATTTAAAGACAAGATAGAATCTATTTTAGCAACACCAAAAATTGTCGGATTTGCATTTTTAATTACTGCATTAGCACTTTTTATTATAAAAAATATAAAAGGATCTAAAGATGATAAAGATATAACATATTTAGATGCCATTTTGATTGGATTATTACAAGCAGTTGCATTATTTCCAGGAATAAGTAGAAGTGGTACAGTTTTAGTAGGTTGCTTACTTCGTGATTTTAAAAGAGAAACAGCTTTAAAATACACATTCATGTTATACTTCCCTGTTAGTATAGCTTCATTTGGATTAGGAGCATTAGATTTATTTAAAAGCAGTCAAACATCTGCATTATTAATGCCTTATACTATTGGATTTATTTGTTCTTTAATAGTAACCTACTTTGCATATAAATGGTTATCTAAAATAGTTAAAAACGGTAAGTTATGGAAGTTCTCAATTTATTGTATTTTAATGGGATTGTTTACTTTAATTTATTTTAGATAATTATGAATTACCAAAAAAATAAAAGAATTACTTAGAGAAAATAACTTATTAGTAAATGAATTTATCGAAGAAGATATAAAAATATTTTTAACAAAAGTCCATAATTCAAGTTTAACTATTTCACAACTAATTGTTTTAATTAATATATTAGAAAAGATTTATGATAAAGATCAGAAATTCAAAGTAGCCAAAACTTAAAACACTAAAAAAACTAAATGGTAAAAATCATTTAGTTTTTTTATTTTAAAACTACCCAAGCATCAGAAATAGCGCGTGTTTTCAAAGCCCCAGTAGAATCATACGGAGTATTAATCCAACAATATGCTTCATTTTTTCTATCACTGCATGGAGAATCATATTTTTCTTGTGCTTCCTTTTTAGGTAAAACCATAACAGTAGAAGTACCACCATCTAAATTTGCTGCATTTATAGCATGGTATCTTTTCATTATTTCTGCCAAATCAACCATATCAGCACCTTTGGTTCTTGTTCTATTAGAACTTACAACCAATAATAAAACAATTCCATCCTTTCTTTGTCCGATAGCACTTCTAGCAGCATAGCCCCATCCGCCATTACCACGGATAAAAGATTGCTTACCATTAACAATTAAAAATGGTCCCCATGATATTGCATCTCTAACACCCATATCTAAAGCTTGTTGAGCTGTTTTATTTTTTAATAAAACCAATACATCATCTTCAGTAAAACCAATAATACCGCCGCCCTGATTATAAGCACTATATTGATTATTTGTAACTATCTTTCCACCAGAAATAGTAATACTTGTTGGCATTCCACCACTACTACTATAGTTAGGATCATAAAAGCCTCCCCCATTAATAGCTAAATATGCATCATTTTTTTCAGCCATAGTAGTAACATACTCCCCACTTCTTCCAAGCATCGAAGTAACAGCTAACTTAACTTTTGATGGATCGTATACAGCAGCCAAATAACCTTTACAACCATTAACTTCTAATTCAATGATTTTATAAGGAAGATTAACATCAACGTCTAAAATTTCTTTATCATATTTATCAATAAAAGTAGTTGCTCTTTTCTTTGTAACCATTTCAGTTTTAGTACTCTCTCCACTTTCAATAACTACATTTTCTCCCATAACTTTAGTAATTTGTTTATCATTATAAAACCATTTACATAAATATTGATGATTCATTGTTTGCATTGCCGTAGTAATAAGCCATGTTCTAAAGCCATTATAAGGCCCATATAGCAATATGACAAATGTTAAGCATCCACCAACATATAATGATAAAAAGATTGATAAAATTACTCTTTTTATAGTTTTCAATCTATTAGATGCTTTTCTATTTCTAAAATACAAATAAATACTATAGCCAAAAATAGGTACGATTATACAACTAACGCCAATCAAACATCTATGAAAAAACTTAGTAATTAAATAGTTTGAATTAAAACCAATTGTAATCAAAACTCCTAAACAAGGAAGTAAAATTAAACACAGCACTATAGTTATAAAACTAATTCTTTTTTCATTTTTATTCTTATTCATTACTTCAAATCCATCCTATCGTTTTTATTATCTTCTAAAAGATTCTTATCCAAATTAACACTATTAATAGAATCAAAACGTTTTGTAATCTTTTGAGTCGTAATATGAATGTCCTTAACATCCTTAGTAACAGAGTCTATACTTCTTGATAACTTATCCCATCTAATTCTATATTTTTCAAACTCAATGCCTAATTTATTTAATTCTTCATGTATAACTTTAGCATATTTATCTCTTTCCATATTTTTTAAAATCATTTGAATTATTGTCAAAGTACTCATTAACGTCGTAGGTGAAGTTATCCAAATTTTTTTATTATAAGCATAATTTAAAAGGTCAGAATGATAAGCATTTATCTCAGCAAAAATTGCTTCTGCTGGTAAAAACATAATTGCTTCTTGTGTAGTTACACCTGGAATAATATATTTACTATTGATTGCATCAATATGTTTTTTTACATCTGCTTTAAATAATTTCTCTGCAGTCATTCTTAATTCTTTAGATAAAGTTTTATCAGTCATTTTTTCATAATTCTCTAAAGGAAACTTAGAATCAATTGCTATTGTTCCTAAAGGTTCTGGTGCAAAAACAACAGCATCAGCTATAAATCCATTATCAAATTTATATTGAGTTTGATAAATTCTATCATTCTTTTCACCAAATACACTAGTTAAAATATAATTTAAATTAACTTCTCCAAAAATACCACGAGTTTTTTTATCGGTTAAAACACTCTGTAAACTAATTATTTCTGTAGATAAACTATCAATCTTCTTTTGAGCTTCATCGATTTTTGAAATTCTTTCTAATATATTATTAAAAGTTTTATTAGTTTTTTCAAAATTTTGATCTATTCGTTCATTAACTTTCTCATTAATCATCAATAGTTTATTTTCTATTCTTTCATTTAATTTATCAAAATCATCCCTAAGATCATGAGAAAAATCAACCTTAAAATTACCTATTTCCTTTGTAATATCTGTTTCAAAACGTCCTAATTTTTCTACAATAGGAGTTTTACTTCCACTTTTTATTAACAAAATAATTATACAAATTAAAATTAATATTAACAATCCTACTATTATATACTCCATACACTACCTAATCTTTCTAATCCAACTTAAATTTCTTATTTATAAAATAACTAATAAAATAAGCTACTATCATTAGTATTATAACACGTAAAATGATAATTGGTTGAGAAAAACTTTGAATTAAAGATACACCAATATATCCCCAAAAATATACTAAAAATATTTTTCCAATTAATAAAGCACACAAAAACTTTTTATAACTAATTTTAGATAAACCAGCAGCTATATTAACCAAAAATGCTGGAGTAAAAGGAATGGCTATAATAACAACTAATTGGGAAAAATTTACTTTGTTAATAGTTTTCATGATATTTTCAATTCTTTTTTTATCTTTTATTTTTCTATCAAACCATTTTTTTACTGTTTTTCTAAAAATAAAAAACGACATCATACATCCAACAACAGTAAAAAACCAAGATATTACAAAGCCAAAAAAATTACCAAAAGCTAAAAAATTTAAAGTAATAAAAGCAGATAATGGCAAAAATGGTAATATAGATTCCACGCAAATAAGTAAACAACCTAATATAGGCCCATAAATACCCAAACTAGCTATTAAGTAATCTATATAATTATTAATTGTAACTAAAATATTCATTATGTTCATAAGCATCATTATTAGTATATATAAAATATCTAAAAAAATCAAAGAAAAATCCCAATTATTTAAAACTGGAATTATTTTTATCATAAATATCTATTTATTGTTTGTTTTTTTACTTTCAATCATATCAGATATAACTGTACCAACAGTAGCTAAATTTTGCAAATCACTTGGAATAATAATTTTTGTTGCTTGACCATTTGCTACTTCTTGGAACGTTTCAAAACTTTTTAATTTTAATACTGCTTCATCAGCTTTAGCTTCTTTCAATAATTTAATTCCTCGAGCTGTTGCTTCCTGAATCTTTATTATTGCTTCAGCTTCACCTTCTGCTTCTTTAATATGAGATTCTCGTTTTGCATCTGCTCTTAAAATAGCACTTTCCTTTTCTCCTTCAGCAATTAAAATTGCAGCTTTCTTTTCACCTTCTGCTTTAAGTATTGCTTCTCTTCTTTCACGTTCAGCACGCATTTGTTTTTCCATAGCTTCTTGAATATCATGAGGAGGTATTATATTTTTAACTTCAACTCTATTAACCTTAATTCCCCAAGGATCAGTAGCTTCATCTAAAATAGAACGCATTTTAGTATTAATTATATCTCTAGATGTCAATGTTTCATCCAATTCTAATTCTCCTATTATATTACGTAAAGTAGTTGCAGTTAAATTTTCAATAGCATTTATAGGATTCTCAACTCCATAAGTATATAGTTTAGGATCAGTAATTTGAAAATAAACAACTGTATCTATTTGCATGGTAACATTATCTTTAGTAATAACAGGTTGAGGAGCAAAATCTTTAACCTTTTCTTTTAAAGATACTGTTGCAGCAACTCTATCAATAATTGGGAAAACATAGTGTACACCAGTTTGTAAAGTATTATTATATGCACCAAGTCTTTCTATAACCTTAGCCTCTGACTGTGGAATTATTTTTATTCCTAAAACAATAACAACTATTATAACAATCAACAAAAATAAAAATATCATTTATCATCTTCCTCTCTAACTTCTTCGACTACTAATTTAACTCCTTTAATAGTCTTAACTTTAACTAACTTATTTTTTAATATTTTCTTTTCTGAAATAGCTGACCATAACTTACCATCAACTTTAACTTCTCCAGGCTCTAATTTTTCTATTTCTTTTGTTACTAAAGCAGTTTTATCAATTACCATATCTAGATTTGTTGGCTCAATATTATTAACTCGAAACTTCTTTATTAAAGGTTTAGTTAGTATTAATGATACAATGCTAAAAATAATAAAAGCAATTGCTGATATAAAACCTGATGGATATATAACATAACATATAACAGCTATTAAAGCGCCTAAAGCAAACCAAATAGTTACTAAATTTACTGTTATAATTTCAATAAAAAGTAATAATAAAAATAGAATTATCCATGCAATAACCATAAGTACTCCTTTCTAAAAATATTATACTACAAGGGAAAAAATATTACTACATGTCACTTTTCATTATTCGACATTTCTCTCAATTAATTAATGTAAAATACATTCTTCAGGGAGGAATTTTTTATGTATAATAATTTTAATAATTTATTAGAGGAGTTTAATAAAATAAAAGATAAAGGATGGATAAAAACTGTAAGAAAAGGAACTTCTGGGATAGGAATAACGTTTGAAAAATTATTAGGAAAAAAAGAAGATTTTTTAGAGGAACCAGATTATTTGGGAATAGAGCTAAAAACAAAAAGAAATAATAGTAAATCTTGGATAACATTATTTCATGCTTCGCCAGATGGAAAAAGTAATTTAGAAACAAAAAGACTAGTTTGTAAATTTGGATACAATGATAAATCAGATAAAATGAAAAAACGTTTATGTGTTAATGTTTATGGTCACAAATTCACTTTGGTAAATCAAAAGTTTAGATTTTATTTATTTGTTGACTTTGATAAAAAGAAATTATTTTTAAGAGTATTTAATTATTATTTCTCCCTAATTGACTCAATCACTTATTGGAATTTTCAAACTTTAGAAAGTAAATTAAAACGTAAATTAAATTATCTTGCTATAGTAACAGCTGATAGTAAATTATTTAAAAATGAAGAATATTTCTGGTATAACAACATTCAATTTTTTGAATTAAAATCATTCAAACTGTTTTTAGAACTTATATATTTAGGATATATTAGAGTGACATTTACTACTACTTTGCATCAAACCGAAGATATGATAGAAAATCACGGAACTTCATTTTGCATTCAGTTAAAATACATAAATCTACTATTTGAAAAATTAAAAATCTAAACATGCCCTTATTTTGGGACATAAAAAAACTCGATTAACGAGTGAAAAAACTAAATGGTCGAGAAGACAGGATTCGAACCTGCGACCCCTTGGTCCCAAACCAAGTGCACTACCAAGCTGTGCTACTTCTCGAATTAACATGGTGCGCCCAAAGGGAGTCGAACCCCTAACCTTTTGATCCGTAGTCAAACGCTCTATCCAATTGAGCTATGGGCGCAATATTTATTGCGCACTTCCTTAATGCATATTTATTATATATGCTTTTTAAATAAAAATCAACATCTTTTTTATATTTTATGTGTATGCATCAAAAAAATGCAATAAAAAAAGAAATTATAAAAATTTCTATTTTATGCCATTGTCATTTAGCCATTTTACAAAATCATCATATTCAAGTTCACCTATTTTACCATCAATCATCTTACCATCTTTATATAAGAATACTGCTGGTGTGTAACCATAAAATGAACCATATGTATCTGTTTTATCTTCACCATTTACATTCATTGTATATTTTTTATCCAATTTACTAATAAATGTTTTGAAATCATCACTATCAGAATCTACTTTTTCAATATCAAGATAAACAGTAGTATAATTTAACTCATTTTGTGCTTTTTGTAATGTTGGTAAAAATGAAACACAATGACTACAAGTTGATCTACCCATATACACTACTTGTATATCTTTTCTTTTAAATACATCGTTTAACATAGTATTTAGATCAACTGATTCCATCATACTTACATCATATTCACTACTTTGTTCAGTAGAAGTTGAAGAATTATTGCCAGTTGTAATATTACCTTTACAAATTAAAATAACAGTATTAATTACAATTAAAGCAATTATTATATACGCACACATTAAAATCTTCTTTAACATAATTTGATTATTTTCCACAAAATCATCCTCCTTTTTTATTATAAAATATATTAATAATAAAAAGCAAGTAATTACTATAAAATAATCTTAATCAAATATAATTTATAAAAAAATAAAAAAGCCAAAAGGCTTTAATTACAAAAAATGGTGTCCCGTATGCGACTCGAACGCATGACCCTTTGATTAAAAGTCAAATGCTCTACCAACTGAGCTAACGGGACAAATATATGGCTGCCTCGGCAAGGTTCGAACTTGCGGAATGTCAGAGTCAAAGTCTGATGCCTTACCACTTGGCTACGAGGCAATTAACGT
>OLOA01002382.1_pt1 | contig 17065 bp, 18 predicted proteins | sample 1672201 | NCBI WGS metagenome assembly OLOA01 (sample SAMEA3136658, study PRJEB25190) | human gut metagenome
GTTACGAAAGAAACCCATCAGGGGTGTCTTTCGTTTGCAATCACAGGTTTTTCAGGACTTTTTAAGTTCTGAAAAACCGCACGAGGCTTGTCAAAAAGACTTTTTGACAGGCCTCAGGGTCTATTTCCAGGCGCTCCGGCATAAGCTGGACCAGTTTCAACAAACGAGGAGGAATTTTATGGACAACAATTTCAACCGTGTGCGCCTGTGCGGCCGGGCCGCCGGGGAGCCTGCCCTGTCCCATATAAACCACGGCGAGCACTTTTACCGCTTTCCCCTGTCGGTGGAGCGGCTGTCGGGCCAGGAGGACCTGCTGCCGGTGATTCTGCCCCGGCGGCTGCTGGAGGAGCACCCCGTACATACCGGCGACACGCTGACCCTCACCGGTCAGCTGCGCTCCTTCAACAACCGCAGCGGCCAGGGGCCCCGGCTGGTGATCTCCGTGTTTGTCCGGGAGCTGACTCCCGGCGGCGTGGCCCCCTTTAACCAGATTCAGCTCTCCGGCGTGCTGTGCAAGGCCCCCTCCCTGCGGCGGACGCCCTTGGGCCGGGAGATCTGCGACCTGATCCTGGCGGTGAACCGCCGGTACGGGCGGGCGGACTATCTGCCCTGCATCGCCTGGGGGGCCATCGCCCAGCAGACGGCCCGGCTTCCGGTGGGTTCCCGCCTGACGGTGGAGGGCCGGGTCCAGAGCCGGGGCTATACGAAAACCGTGGACGGCGTGGGCCAGGAGCGCACCGCCTATGAGGTATCCATCATGCGTCCGGCGGAGCCGGAGGAATTTTTGCTGTAGAGCCGCCGTTTCCCCTCCCGGGTCAGTTGATTTCCCCGGCAAATGGTGCTATCCTATTGTTGAATACAGAGAAACAGAGGATCGCATCTATGACATGGACCCATCACCACGCCCATCCGGCCGTCCGTCGGGACGTGGACATGACCCAGGGCAGCATCACCCGCCACCTGGTGGAGTTCGCCCTGCCGCTGCTGGCCGGCAACGTGTTTCAGCAGCTGTACAACATGGTGGACACCTGGGTGGTGGGCAACTTCGTGTCCAACGAGGCGTTCTCCGCCGTGGGCACCGTGGGGCCCATCATCAATATGCTCATTGGCTTTTTCATGGGCCTGTCCAGCGGCGCAGGCGTAGTCATCAGTCAGTATTACGGGGCCCATAAGCCGGACAGAGTCCGGGACACCGTCCACACGGCCATGGTGCTGACGCTGGTGCTGTGCGGGGCGTTCACGGCCCTGGGTCTGGCCCTGATCCCGGCCATGCTGGCCCTGATGAACACCCCGGCGGAGGTGCTGCCGGAGTCCACGGCCTATCTGTCCATCTATTTTTCCGGCATTACGGGGCTGCTCATCTACAACATGGGCTCCGGCATCCTCCGGGCAGTGGGCGACTCCCGGCGTCCCTTCTACTTTCTGGTGGTGTCGGCGGGGCTGAACACGGTGCTGGACCTGGTGTTCGTGATCCGCTTCCGCATGGGCGTTGCAGGCGTTGCCTGGGCCACCATCATCGCCCAGGCGGCGTCGGCGGTGCTGGTGCTGGCAGTGCTGCTGCGGACGGACAGCTGCGTGCGCCTGGAGCTGCGGCGGCTGCGGGTCCATTGGGACATGCTGGGCAAGATCATGCAGGTAGGCATCCCGGCGGCTCTGCAAATGGCCGTCACCGCCTTCTCCAATGTGTTTGTCCAGTCCTATATCAACCGCTTCGGTCCGGACTGCATGTCCGGCTGGACGGCGTATACCAAGATCGACCAGCTGATGTTCCTGCCCATGCAGTCCCTGGCCCTGTCTGCCACCACCTTCGTGGGGCAGAATCTGGGAGCCGGGAACGCCCAGCGGGCCCACCAGGGCACCCGTCGTGCACTGGCGATCTCCCTGGCGGTAACGGCGGTGCTGATGGTGCCGGTGCTGGTGTTTGCGCCCCAGCTGACGGCCTTCTTCAACCGCAAGGCGGAGGTGGTGGCCTACGGCACCCTGCTGCTGCGGTATATCTCGCCCTTCTACCTGCTGTGCTGCATCAACCAGATCTATTCCGGCGCGCTGCGGGGCGCAGGCAACAGCCAGGTGCCCATGGTCATCATGCTGGGCTCCTTCGTGGTGTTCCGCCAGATCTATTTGTACATCATGTCCCACTATATCAGCAATGCCCTGCTGCCTCTGGCCATGGGCTATCCCGCCGGATGGCTGGTGTGCAGCGCCGCCACCCTGCTGTATTACCGCAGGGCCGCCCTGGGCCGGCGGCGGCTGGTGGAGGACAACTGACCGGCAAAGGAGCGAATGGTCTATGCAACAAATCACGGTATCTCTGGGGCAGCGGTCCTACCCCATTGAGATCGGCCCGGGCCTGCTGCGGGAGGCCCGCCGCCGGCTGGAGGCTCTGCCGGTTAAGCGGTGGGCCGTTATCGCCGACGAGAACACCGCCGCCCTGTACGCCGGGGCCCTGGACCTGCCGGTATACACCTTCCCCGCCGGAGAGGGCAGCAAGCGTCTGGCGGTGTATGAGGACCTGTGCCGCCGGCTGCTGGCGGACGGCTTCACCCGGCAGGACGGCATCGCGGCCCTGGGCGGCGGCGTCACCGGTGACCTGGCGGGCTTTATAGCCGGTACCCTGCTGCGGGGCGTGGCCCTGGCCCAGCTGCCCACCTCCCTGCTGGCCCAGGTGGACAGCAGCGTCGGCGGCAAGACCGGTCTGGACCTGCCGGAGGGGAAGAACCTCATCGGCTGCTTTTACCAGCCCCGGCTGGTGCTGGCAGATACGGCGTGCCTGGCCACCCTGCCCCGGCGGCAGCTGTCCTCAGGCATGGCGGAGGTCATCAAGTGCGGCGTCATCGGCGACGAGGTCATTTTGCACCACCTGGAAACGGCGGAGGAGCCGAATCTTCCCTGGCTGGTGGCGCGCTGCTGCCGGTATAAGGCGGCGGTGGTGTCCCGGGACGAGCGGGACGGCGGCGGGCGCCGGGTGCTGAACTTCGGCCATACCTTCGGCCACGCCTATGAGGCCGCCGGAGGATACGATACCCGGACCCACGGCGAGGCCGTGGCCGCCGGGATGATGCATATGCTGCGCTGGCAGGTGCGGCACGGTCTGGGCGGCGGGCAGCTGCTGGAGCGGCTGACCCCCCTGCTGCGGCGGTGGGACCTGCCCACCTGGCTGCCCTGGGACGGGGCGGCAGACTATCTGGCCCGGGACAAAAAGCGCGGCGGCGACGGCATTACCATCGCCGTGGTGGAGCGGGCCGGCCAGGGCCGTCTGCTGACGGTACCCCTGGCGGCCCTGATGGAGGACGTATGATGGACGTGCGCTTGCTTCCGGCCCCGCTGCGGGGGGCGGTGACGCCGCCGCCGTCCAAAAGCCTGCTGCACCGGCAGCTGATCTGTCTGGCCCAGGCGGGAGAGTTTCCCTGCCCGCCGGACCCCTCCGACGATGTGGAGGCCACGGTCCGGGGGCTGTGGGCCTTGTATCACGAAAAGGCCCCCGTCATCGACTGCGGGGCCAGCGGCAGCACCCTGCGGTTTCTGCTGCCCCTGGCCATGGCCCGGGGCCAGGTGGGCACGGTGTTCACCGGCACGGAGCGGCTGCTGGAGCGGCCCCTGCCGGGGGACTGGGGCCTTGCGGCCACGGCGGGCGGTCTGCGGGTGACCCGGGCGCTGTCCGGCGGGCAGATTCCGGTGGACGGGACCCGGACGTCTCAGCTGCTCTCCGGGCTGCTGATGGCCCTGCCCGGTCTGGCGGCAGACTCGGAGCTGGCGCTGACCGGCCCCCTGGCCTCCCGCCCCTATGTAGACCTGACGCTGGCGGTGCTGCGTTGCTGCGGCGTGCACATCGGCCAAACGGATTGCGGCTTCACGATACCGGGTGGGCAGCGGTTCCGGACCGTGCCCCTGGACCCGGAGCCGGATTGGTCCGCAGCGGCCTTCTGGCTGGCGGTAAGAGCCCTGGGCTGTGCTGTGGCCGTCACGGGCCTGCGCCGGGACTCCCTCCAGGGGGACCGGGCGGCGGCGGCCCTGTGCCGTTGTCTGCCGGAGGAGGTAGACCTGACGGATATCCCGGACCTGCTGCCGCCGCTGGCCCTGCTGGCGGCGCTGCGGCCGGGAACGGAAACCCGCTTCACCGGCGCGGCCCGGCTGCGGGATAAGGAGAGTGACCGCCTGGCGTCGGTTTCGGCGGCGCTGACCGCCCTGGGAGGCCGTGTCCGGCAGGAGCCGGAGGGTCTCACCGTATGGGGCGTGGAGCGGCTCTCCGGCGGTGAAGCCGACAGCTGCGGCGACCACCGCATCGCCATGCTGTGCGCCTGCGCCGCCCCCTTCTGCACCGGCCCGGTGGTTCTGCGGAACGCCGGATGCACCGCCAAATCCTATCCCGGCTTCTGGGCGGACTACCGCCGTCTGGGCGGGCAATTCGAGGTATTGTAACATGCTGGATTACACCATATTCGGAGAGTCCCACGGCCCCGCCGTGGGCGTTCTGGTCACCGGCGCGGCCCCGGGCCTGCCGGTGGACCGGGAGCTCATCGCCCGGGAGCTTCAGCGCCGGGCCCCCCATGGCCCCCTGGCCACCGCCCGGCGGGAGCCGGACCGGCTCCGCATTCTCAGCGGCGTATACAATGGACACACCACCGGGGACCCCATCTGCCTGATTCTGGAAAACCGGGACGTCCGCTCCGGCGACTACGCCGCTCTGGCGGACAAGCCCCGCCCCGGCCACGCCGATTACGCCGCCCATGTCCGCAGCCGTGGCTGCAACGACCCCCGGGGCGGCGGGCCCTATTCCGGCCGCCTGACCGCGCCCCTGGTGGCGGCGGGAGCCATGGTAAAGAGCTGGCTGAAAGCACAGGATATTGAAATAAAAGCGCAGCTTATTGATGAAAAAGAGCTGCGGCAGCAGGCGGAGGCGGCCAAGGCCGCCGGAGATTCCGTGGGTGGTCAGGTGCGCTGCACCGTCACGGGCCTTCCGGCGGGACTGGGCGGTCCCGGCTGGCGGGAGGCGGTGGAATCGGAGCTGGCCCGTCACCTGTTCGCCATCCCGGCGGTGAAGGCCCTGGGCTTCGGCGACGGCGCGGCCCTGGCCGCCCTGCGGGGCAGTCAGGCCAACGACGCCCTGCGCACCGACGGGACCCGGGTGTGGACCGTCACCAATCACAACGGCGGCATCAACGGCGGCGTCACCAACGGCATGCCGGTGACCTTCACCGTGACCTTCAAGCCCACCCCCTCCATCGCCATCCCTCAGGACACCGTGGACCTGGCCCGCATGGAAAACTGCACCGTAACGGTTCAGGGCCGCCACGATCCCTGCATTGCCCTGCGGGCGGCCCCCATTGTGGAGGCGGCTGCGGCCCTGGCCCTGTGGCGGGTGCTGGACCCCCAGGCGGGCGATCTGGACACCCTGCGGCTGCGGCTGGACGGCATAGACCGGCAGCTGGTGCAGCTGTTTGTCCGGCGGCAGGAGCTGTCCCGCGACATCGGAGCCTATAAGGCCGCCTGCGGCCTGCCGGTGCAGGACCCGGAGCGGGAGGCCCAGGTGCTGCGCAGCCGGGGTGACCTGGCCCCGGAGCGCCGGGAGCAGGTGGAGCGGCTGTATGAAACGCTGATGGCCCTGAGCCGGGAGGAGCAGTCGTGAGAAACCTGATTTTCGTGGGCCTGCCCGGCAGCGGCAAAAGCACCGTGGGCAGGCTGGCGGCCAGGACCCTGGGGCTTCCCTTCGTGGACGCGGACAAGGCCCTGGAGCAGGCGGAGGGCCGCAGCATACCGGACATTTTCGCCGACGGCGGCGAGTCATATTTCCGCACTCTGGAGACCCGGGTGCTGACGGACCTGTGCCGCCGGGAGGGCATGGTCCTGGCCACCGGCGGCGGGGCGGTGCTGCGTCGGGAGAACCGAACGCTGCTGAAGGGCAGCGGCCTGGTGATCTTTCTGGACCGCTCCCCCTGGGCCATCCGCCGGACCCTGCGGCGGCAGGGCCGCCCCCTGCTGACGGATGATGACGCCATCTTCCGCCTGTATCGCCAGCGGCGGAGCCTGTACCGGGCCGCCGCCCACCATGCCGTCAACAAGCCCACAGCCCGTCAGGCGGCGGAGGAAGCCGTCCGGCTGTGGAGAGAGGAGCAGCAATGAAATTTCTTGTTCTCAACGGTCCCAATCTGAACCTGCTGGGCAAGCGGGAGCCCGGCGTCTACGGTACCGGCACCTACGCCGGCCTCTGCGCGGAGATCGCGGCCTATGCCGCCGCCCGGGGGATTCGGGCGGATATCCGCCAGAGCAACCATGAAGGGGTGCTCATCGACGAAATTCAGGCCGCTGACGGAGTGTATGACGGCATCGTCATCAACCCCGGGGCCTATACCCATTACAGCTACGCCATTTACGACGCCCTGCTGGCAGTCCGTGTTCCGGCGGTGGAGGTGCACATCAGCGACATCAGCCGCCGTGAGGCGTTCCGCCGGACGTCCGTCACCGCCCCGGCCTGCCGGGGCCAGATCGTGGGTCACGGCTTCCGGGGCTACCTGGAGGCCATGGAGTTATTGGAAAACATACACAAGGGGGATATGAAATGAAGCTCTGTGTGATCGGCGACCCGGTGGGTCACAGCATGTCCCCGGTGCTGCACCGGCGCATGCTGGCCCTTTCGGGGATCGAAGGCGACTATCAGGCCGTCACCGTCACCCGGGAGACGCTGCCGGACTTTATGGCGGCAGGCCGGGCCGGGGAATGGGACGGCTGCAACGTCACCATGCCCTTAAAGCAGGAGGTCATCCGCTATCTGGACCAGCTGAGCCCGGAGGCGGAGGCCTGCGGCGCGGTAAATACGGTGTGCTTCCGGAACGGGCACACCGTGGGCTATAATACCGACGCCCCCGGCATCCGGGCGGGCTTTGCCGCCCGGGGCGCTGCCCCCACAGGCCGGGCCTTGGTCATCGGCAACGGCGGCGCGGCCCGGGCGGCCCGGTGGGCCCTGGCAGACCGGGGCGTCATCACCGCCGCCCGCCGCGGCGGCGACGTGACCATGGACGAGCTGCCCCAGGCCGCCCGGCAGTGCCGGGTGGTGGTCAATGCCACCCCCCTGGGCATGGAGGGCTTCCCGCCGTTTGCGGATCTGTCCTTCCTGGGCAGCCTTCCCGCCGGCGCGGCGGTGTTTGACCTGATCTACGCCCCCCGGAAAACGGAGCTGTATCAGGCGGCCAGGGCCCGGGGCCTCATCGCCATCACCGGCATGGAGCTGCTGGTGCAGCAGGCCATTCTGGCCTTCAACCATTTCACCGGCGCGGGGCTGGAGCAGGAGGCCACCCGCCGTGAGCTGCTGGCCCTGGTAAACGAGACATAAAAACACACGCCGCGATCAAGCTGATCGCGGCGTGTTTGCGTGCGTGTAAGCACAAGCCTGCGGGGCCGTGGGGGCCGCGTTATAACCTGCACCAATTCAGCAGGTGGGTTGTCTCCAGCGTGCTTCGTAGCTTCCAACTTCCAGCCGCAGACGGCAGCCGGGAGGCCTGCTGTTCACATACTAATCCGACATCCCCTATAACAAAATGTGAGGATAAAAAAGGCCCGTCACACCCGCAGGGAGCCGTCTCTCGACGACACCCATAGTATAACAGACCCGACGGGAAAATAAAAGGGGAATCGCGCAGATTTTCCCTTCCATTTTCCGGAAGCTGCCTCCCCTGTTCAGCATTTTCACGAAGCCGCTCTGCGTTGCACAAAACCCTTCTCAAAGCGCAAAAGACGCCCTCACAGGGCGTCTTTTGTATGCGTTATGCCGGATGGGGGCACCATAGACCGGGGATCGGGTCAGGAATTTTCGTCATCCTCATCCATCAGCTGCTCCATAAACAGGTCATACACCCGCTGCAGCTCCTGGTCGCTATCCAGGGTGGTCAGCAGCTCCTCGCCGTTTTCCATCACGGACTTCAGGATCACCAGGCCGAAATCCTCGGCGGCTGCCTCGTCGGTCTCGTCGTCCACTGTGGGGAAAAATGCCATATACGTCTGGCCGTTGTCCTCCAGGGCGTCCACATATTCCAGCTCGATGTCGTTGCCGTCCTCATCGGTGAGGGTAATGAAATTGGGGCCGAATTCTTCGCTCATTGCCGTTTACCTCCTGATTGGTATAGCTTTCCTTTGTATCATACCCGATTCCGCCGGAAAAAGCAAGGGGCGGCGCGGTCTTTTGCCGTCCGTCGTTTTGCACCGCTCAAATACAGTTTTTTGGCATTTCTTCCTCTATTTCCATGCAAAATCGGTGTAAAAGTTTTGTTTTCCGGCAAAACAGAGCTTTTCAGCAGTTGACAGCTATGGTACAATAGTTTTTATTATGGAATAAAATGTTTTTTTATCTGCCGCCACAGGTGCGGCGCATATATTCCAGTAACAGAGAAAGGAAGGTGCCCTGTCCATGAACAAAGACCATCAGCCCAAAAAGACAGAGCAGAGCGCCAGAACAGGGAAAAAACCCGGAAAGGGCCGCCGCATCGGGCGGACCGTCGGTATTGTCCTGGGAACCATCCTGCTGGTCATCGTGCTGACCTCCTCCATTTTCGTGGGGATCTTCATGACCTACGTCAACACGTCCCTGAAGGGGCATGTGGAGGTGGACATGTCCGAGTATGACCAGAAGGTGTCCACGGAGCTGTACTATCAGGACCCCGAGACCAAGCAAACGGTCATGTACCAGACCCTGTTCGGCGATGAAAACCGCATTTGGGTGGACTTCGACTCCATCCCCAAGGTCCTGCGTGATGCCACCATTTCCATTGAGGACAAGCGCTTCGAGACCCACCACGGCGTGGACTGGCACGGCACCCTGCGGGCCGTGTTCAGCACCCTCACCAACGGCAATACCCAGGGCGGCTCCACCATCACCCAGCAGCTCATCAAGAACGTCACCGGCAATAACGAGAACACCGTCAAGCGCAAGGTGACCGAGGTGTACCGGGCCCTGGCCCTGGAGAAGGACTACAGCAAGGACGAGATCCTGGAGATGTACCTGAACACCATCTATCTGGGCAACCAGTGCTACGGTGTGCAGACGGCGTCCCGGATGTACTTCCACAAGGACGTGTCCGAGCTGAACCTGGCTGAGGCCGCCTGTCTCATCAGCATCACCAACAACCCCTCTCAGTATGACCCCCTGCGCAGCGACTGGACCCGGGAGCAGAACCGCAACCGCCAGCTGGACGTGCTGGACGCCATGCTGGCCCAGGGCAAGATCGACCAGGCCGCCTATGACGCCGCCAAGGCCCAGGAGGTGGTGTTCACCAACGGCTACACCAATCTGGGCAACTATGTCGGCCCCCAGGAGGAGGACGACAAAAAGCCCGCCGTGGTCAGCACCGCCAACAACTCCTATTTCACCGACGAGGTCATCACCGACGTGGCGGAGAAGTTTGTGGAGCTCTTCGGCCTCACCGATGATCCGGCAGACGCCGACGGCTACGTCCGCACCGCCTTTGAAAAGGCCGTCAGCAAGGTTTATAACGGCGGGTACAAGATCTACACCACCCAGAATCCCAAGATCCAGGATATTACGGAGTCCGTGTTTGAAAACACCAACTATGCGAACTACACCGACTCCAAGGGCGAGCCCCTCCAGGCCGCCATCACCATTGTGGACCCCTATACCGGTGACGTGGTGGCCATGGTAGGCGGCACCGGCGCCAAGGAAGTGGACCGGGGCTGGAACTGGGCCACCTCTGCCCGGCAGCCGGGCTCCGCCACCAAGCCCGTGTCCGTATACGCCCCGGCTCTGGATGACGGCACCATCACTGCCGCCTCCGCCATCGACGACTATCCCGTCCGGGACCTGCCCGGCTACGGCGCGTGGCCCTCCAACTCCGGCAGCGGCTTCCGGGGCCTGACCACGTTCTACACTGCCCTGGTCCGCTCGCTGAACACCTGCGCCGTGCGCACGGTGGAGCAATACGGCACCTATAAATCCTATACCTTTATGGTGGAGAAGCTGGGCTTCACCACCCTGACCCAGGCCGACAGTCAGCAATCCGGCAACATGGGCCTGGGCGGCTACGAATACGGCGTCACCACCGAGGAGATGGCCGCGGCCTATGGGGCCTTCGTCAACGACGGCGTGTATACCCCGCCCCGGACCTTCTACCGGGTGGAGGATTCCCAGGGCAACCTGGTGTGTGAGAACAACAAGGAATCCCATGTGGCCATGAAGCAGACCACCGCCTACATCATCCGCCAGACCCTCAAGAGCGTCATCACCAGCGGTACCGGCGGCGAGGCCCGGTTCTCCGGCATGACCATCGCCGGCAAGACCGGTACCACCGACGAAAACCGCGACCGCTATTTCGCGGGCTTCTCCCCCTATTACAGCGCCGCCGTGTGGACGGGCTATAAGTCCAACGAGCGGTTCTCCGAGTCCCTGGGCAACCCCTCCGCCGTTCTGTGGCGCGAGGTCATGCGCCGCATCCACGACGGCCTGGAGAACAAGGATTTCAACAGCTGCTCCGGCCTGACCCAGGTCACCGTGTGCCAGGACAGCGGCCTGCTGGCCACCGAGGCCTGCACCCACGATCTGCGCGGCAATCGCGTCACCACCGTCACCGTGGCGGCGGACACCGCCCCCACCCAGAGCTGCAACGTCCACAAGATGGTGCGCTACTGCAAGGATGGCAAGCACCTGGCCACGGAATACTGCCCTGCCAGCAGCGTGGTGGAGATCGCCGCCCTGGATTGGAACCGCGAGATCATCAGGAACATCAAGGCCCAGGACGACGAGTATCTGCTCCAGACCCTCACCGGCAAGGACGGCGAGCTGTGCCCGGTCCATAACAAAAAGCCGTCCATCTTCCCCATCCCCGGCAGAGACGACGATGACGACGACGGGGGCTCCGGCTCCTGGCAGGACTGGTGGGACAAGCTCCGCCCGTAAAGCGGCATAAAATCCCAGCCTGCCGGAAATGGACGCTCCAGGCAGGCCGCTGTAAAGCTCCATGCCGCGGATATTGAGGCGGACGTTTACAACGGCGCGGATACGGAAGCAGTCCATCGTCAGCAGACACGAAACGTAGGAAGCCACCGGTTCTGTTGGGAACAGAACCGGTGGCTTCCGCTTGCCAATGAGACCTTCTTCCGGTTGCAGGCCGGAGAAAAATCGTGTATGATAAAGGGGAACGACAAAAAAGCGAGGTACTTCCCATGAAGATCATGGCCATTGACTACGGCGACGCCCACACCGGCATCGCCATATCCGACGCCACCGGCACGCTGGCGGGGTTTTCCACGGTCATCAACAGCCGCCGGGCGGAGACGGTGGCCCAGGAGATCTGCGCCCTGATCCCCCAGCATGGGGTCACGGAGCTGGTGCTGGGCTATCCCAAGAACATGGACGGCACTGTGGGTCCCCGGGCAGAGAAGGCCGCCGCCTTCGGCCAGACGCTGCGTCAGCTGACGGGGCTGCCGGTGACCCTGTGGGACGAGCGGCGCACCACCATCGACGCCCACAACATTCTGTTCAACAACGGGCAGAACGCCAAAAAGCGGAAGAAAACCGTGGATGCCGTGGCGGCGGCCCTGATGCTGGAGGGCTATCTCACCCGGAAGCGGCTGGAGGCGGAGAGATGACCGTGCTGATTATCGGCGGCGGCGCGTCGGGCATGGCGGCGGCCCTGACGGCGGCCCGGGCAGGCCACCAGGTGGTGCTGGCGGAGCGGCAGGCCCGGGTGGGCCGGAAGCTGCTGGCCACCGGCAACGGCCGCTGCAACCTCACCAACGAAAACGCCCGGCCGGACCGGTATCACGGAGAGGATCCGGATTTCTGCCGGTTCGCCCTGGAGGAGCCGGAGCTTTCGGCGGCGGGAACGCTGGCCTTTTTCCGGCGCCTGGGCCTGGTCACCGTCACGGAGCCCGGTGGCCGGGTGTACCCTCTGAGCAATGCGGCGGCATCGGTGCTGGATGTGCTGCGGTTCGCCCTGGAGCAGCAGGAGAATATCCGGGTGCGCACCGGCTGCGTCATCCGCCAGCTGAAGCGCCGGGAGGGACAGTTCCTGGCCCGGACGGAGGAGGGCGACACCATCACGGCCCAGCGGTGCATCCTGGCCGCCGGCGGCGCTGCCGGAGGAAAGCTGGGCGGCGGCATGGACGGCTATCAGCTGGCCCGGCAGCTGGGCCACCACCGGACGGCTCTGTATCCCTCCCTGGTGCAGGTGTGCACCGACCCCACCTATCCCCGGGGCCTCAAGGGCGTAAAGGCCCAGGCTGCCCTGACTCTGACCCGGGAGGGTGAGACGCTGACCGCCGGTCAGGGAGAGGTGCTGTTTACGGAGTACGGCGTCAGCGGCCCGGCGGTGTTCGACCTGTCCCGCCAGATTTCCACCGGCGGCGACGGCATCGCCCTGCACCTGGATTTTCTGCCCGGGTGGAGCCGGGAGGATACCCTGGCCTGGCTGCATAGCCGGCGGACGGCCCTGTCCCGGCAGGAGGCCGGTGCGCTGCTGACCGGCAGCGTCCATCCCCGGCTGGGACGGATGCTGTGCAAGGCGGCGGGCATCAACGGCGGCGCGGCGATATCGGAGGTAACGGACCGCCAGCTGGAGGCGCTCTGCCGCCGGGTGCGGGACCTTGCCCTGCCCGTCACCGGCACCTGCGGCTTTGACCAGGCCCAGGTCACCGCCGGCGGCCTGCGCACCGGGGAGTTTGACCCCCAGACCATGGAAAGCCGATTGGCGCCGGGATTTTACGCCTGCGGCGAGGTGCTGGACGTAGACGGCGACTGCGGGGGCTTCAACCTGCAATGGGCCTGGGCCTCGGGCAGGCTGGCAGGCCGCCTTCTGTCAAACACATCACTATAACAGGAATATAGGAGAATTTGCCTATGCAGCGCCAAGCGCTATGGAATAGACTGTACCTGTCCGGCATCGACGGCCGGGCGGCGGACCTGGCCCGGGAAAACGGGCTGGGCCTGGAGATCGCGGCGTTCTGCTATGCCCCCAATCTGGAGGACCCGGCGGTGCTGTCCGCCGTCCGGGCGGATATGGCGGGGCTTCACCGCTTCTGGCTCCACGCCCCCTTTGCCGAGCTGTGCCCCTGCGCCATTGATCCTCTGGTGCGGCAGGTGACGGCCCGGCGGTACCGCCAGGCCATCGCCCTGGCCCGGGACCTGGGCGTCCGGCAGCTGGTGATCCACGGGGGCTTCGTGCCCCAGGTGTACTTTCCGGAGTGGTACGTGGAGCAGTCGGTTCTCTTTTGGCGGGAGCTTCTGGCGGAGCTGCCGCCGGATATGACCATCGCCCTGGAAAACGTCATGGAGCCGGAACCCCGGCTGCTGGCGGACATTGCCCGCCAGGTGGACGATCCCCGGCTGGGCCTGTGCCTGGACGTGGGCCATGCCAACACCTTCGTCAGCCGGGTGCCGCCTCTGGAATGGGTGGCCCCCATGGCCCCGTGGCTGCGGCACGTCCACCTGCACAACAACGCGGGGCACAATGACCTCCACGACCCCCTGGGCCAGGGAACTCTGGCTATGGAGCAGGTGCTGGACACGGTGCTGGCCCTGTGCCCCGCGGCCACGTTCACATTGGAAAATCAGGACTGCGGCCCGTCTCTCGACTGGCTGCGGCAGCACGGATACGGAGCGAACACATGACAAGGCAAGAATTGACAGCATATATAGAGTCCATTCTCCCGGCAGACCGGGAGGCCATGGACGCCGCCCGGCGGCGGCAGGCGGAGCTGGCCAAGCCCCCGGGCAGCCTGGGGGCCCTGGAGGACATGTCCATCCGGCTGGCCGGCATCCGGCGAACGCCCCGGCCCCGGATCGACCGGTGCCGGGTAACGGTGCTGGCGGCAGACAACGGCGTGGTGGCGGAGGGCGTATCCTGCGCCCCCCAGTCGGTGACCCGACAGCAGGCGGTGAACATGACCCGGCACAAAACCGGCATGTCCGCCCTGGCGGCGTACTTCGGCGACCAGGTCCAGGTGGTGGACGTGGGCATCTGCGTGCCGGTGTCCTGCCCCCAGGTGCTGGACCGGAAGGTCCGCTTCTCCACCGGCGACATTGCCGCAGAGCCCGCCATGACGGAGCAGGAGGCCCTCCGGGCCCTGTCCGTGGGCCTTGACCTGGCCCACATGGCCAAGGAGGAGGGCATAGACGCCGTGGGCGTGGGGGAAATGGGCATCGGCAACACCACCACCTCCGCCGCCGTGCTGGCGGCCCTGACCGGGGCCTCCGTGGAGGACGTAACGGGCCGGGGCGGCGGCCTGACGGATGGGGGCTTCGCCACGAAAAAGCGGGTGCTGCGGCAGGCCCTGGCCCTGCATCATCCGGACCCCGGCGACCCGGTGGCCGTTCTGGCGGCGGTAGGCGGCCTGGACCTGGCCGCCATGACGGGGCTGTTTCTGGGCTGCGCCCATGAGGGGCTGGCGGCGGCGGTGGACGGATACATCTCCATCGTGGCGGCCCTGTGCGCCGTGCGGCTGTGCCCCCGGGTGCGGGATTATCTGTTTTTGTCCCACGCCTCCTATGAGATCGGCTACCGGCTGGCAGCCCGGGAGCTGGGGCTGGAGCCGTGCCTGCTGCTGGGCATGCGCCTGGGCGAGGGCAGCGGGTGTCCCCTGCTGTTCCGGATATTGCAGGGGGCCTGCGCGGTGCTGGACGGGATGGCCACCTTCCCGGAGGCGGCCATTGAGGACGAATATCTGACCCCCATCCGGCAGGGGGACGCATTTACGGTGGACAAATCATGAGGATCCTGCTTCTGGGCGGCAGCAAAAGCGGCAAAAGCATGCTGGGCCAGCGGCTGACCCGCCGTCTGGCAGACGGCGGCCCCATGATCTATTGGGCCACCCTGGAGCCCCGGGACGGCGAGGACCGGGCCATCGTCCGCCGCCATCTGGCGGAGCGGGAGGGCTGGGGCTTCCAGACCCTGGAGCGGGGCCAGGAGCTGCCCCGGGGGCTGGCGGCGGTGCCGCCGGAGAGTGCCGTGCTGTTCGACAGCGTAACGGCGTGTCTGGCCTGCCAGATGTTCTCCGGCCCATCGCCGGACGCCGCTGCTCCGGAGCGAACGGCGGAGGAGCTGCTGGCCGTCAGCCGGCGCGTCCGGCACCTGGTGTGCGTGTGCGACGAGATCTGGCGGGACGGCGTGACCTACGAGACCTGGACCGAGACGTATCGCCGGGGCCTGGCGGCGGTGTGCCGGACTCTGGCGGCGGAATTTGACGCCGTGGCGGAGCTGAGTGCAGGCTGCGTGCGGATGCGGAAGGGAGAGCTGCCGGATGCGTGACTGGGTATACGGATTTTTCATGGCCTGGGGAATGTTTCTGGCCATCCCCTGCCCCCAAAAGCTATGGAGCGAAACGGCCCGCCGGAAAATGCTGGTGTGCCTGCCTCTGGTGGGCCTGCTGGTGGGCGGCATATGGGCCGGTGCGTGGCTGCTGCTGCGGGGCGCGCCGGGGCCGGTGCGGGCGGCGGTGTGCGCCGCCGTGCCGTGGCTGGTCACGGGGTTCATGCACCTGGACGGATACATGGATGTGTGCGACGCGGTGCTGTCCCGGCGGGACCTGCCCACCCGCCGGCGCATTCTGAAGGACTCCCACTGCGGGGCCTTCGCCGTGATCTGCCTGGTGCTGCTGGCCCTGGGCCAGTGGAGCCTGTTCCTGTCGGCGGAGAGCATTGTCTGGCAGGCGCTGCTGCTGATCCCGGCGGCAGCGCGGGCCTGCGCCGGGCTGGCGGTGCTGGGCCTGCGGCCCATGGACACCAGTCAATACGCCGCCATGGGCGCGTCCCGGGGCGGCTATCTGGCGGCTCTTGCGGTGCTGCTGGTGCTGGCGGCGGGACTGCCCCTGTGGCTATGGGGCAGCTTCGCCCCCCTGGCGGCGGCGGTGGGCTATGGCCTGGCGGTGTGGTACGGCTACCGGAATCTGGACGGCATGTCCGGGGATATCTCCGGCTTTGCCCTGACGCTCGGCGAGCTGTGCGGCTGCGCGGCAGCCATTCTGTGGAGGTGACGGCATGGATCTGATCATCGGCGGCGCGTACCAGGGAAAGTGTACGTTTGCCGCGGAAAAATACCGCCTGACGGCGGCGGACATCTGCGACCTGGCAGCAGACGCTCCCTCCCCTGCCCGGTGCTATGTCCACCTGGAGGCCCTGACCCGGCGCGGCCAGGCGGCAGAGGCCCTGCCCCTGCTGCTGGCGGCGGAGGTGGTGGTGGCCCGGGAGATCGGCAGCGGCGTGGTGCCCATAGACGCCGGAGAGCGGGCGTGGCGGGAGCGCCACGGGCGGCTGCTGCGGCAGCTGGCGGAAAGCGCCGGTCATGTGTACCGGGTATTTTGCGGATTGACGGAGGAATTGAAATGAAGCTGACCCTTCTGCGCCACGGGGAGACCGACGGCAGCCGCCGGGACCTGTACTACGGCGCGGCGGATATTCCGGCCCTGCCGGAGTCCCTGGCGGCCCTGCACGAAAACGCGGCGGCCTATCCCCGGGCCGCCCGGTACTACACCAGCGGCCTGCTGCGGACGGAGCAGACCCTGGCGGCGCTGTACGGCGACGTACCCCATGTGCAGCTGCCGGGCCTGCGGGAGATGGACTTCGGCGACTTTGAGATGAAAAGCTATCAGCAGCTGAAGGACACGCCGGCGTATCAGGCGTGGATCGCCGACGTGGAGCACAACCCCTGCCCCCACGGGGAAAGTGCCCCCCAGGTGCTGGCCCGGAACCGGGCCGCCATGGACCGGGTGCTGGCAGCCGGGGAGGATGCGGTGTGCGTCATTCACGGCGGCGTCACGGCGGGGCTGATGATGACCTGGTTCGGCGGTGGGCGGTATGACTACTCCGTAAAGCCCGGCACGGGCTTCACCGTCACATTTGAAAACGGCCGCCCTGTTTCCTACATCCGTGTGCCGGAATAATCAAAACCTCCGGCCAAATGCGGGTGGTCGTAAGACAGCTTCAGTCCCGGCAGTAATGTCTGCTTGGATTGTTCTTGCATATATTAAAGCCATATGATAGAACTAAACAAATCAATAAGTCGGAATAATAAGGTGGGTAAGGTCTAACATGCCAACAATTCAGTTAAAGGCGATGACGCGAGAACTATGT
>OLOA01002385.1_pt1 | contig 17044 bp, 15 predicted proteins | sample 1672201 | NCBI WGS metagenome assembly OLOA01 (sample SAMEA3136658, study PRJEB25190) | human gut metagenome
ATATCCTTTGTGATTTTGTCGATCCTGTCGATCCGGCGCGCGGTCTTATCCTTCGACGGGTTTGCGGTGTACAGCCCGTCAACGTCGGTGAGAAGTATGAGAAGATTTGCGTGAAGCATTGCCGCGAGATATGCGCCGAGGGTGTCGTTGTCTCCGAGCTTCAGCTCCTCGAGCGATACTGTGTCGTTTTCGTTCACGATCGGGACGGCGCCCTTCTTCAGAAGGAGCTCGAGTGCGTTGAATGCGTTCGTGTAGCGCCTCCGGTCAACGAAGTCTCCGCGCGTGAGAAGAAGCTGTGCGCTGACATATCCGCGGTCGAGCAGGAATTTCGTATACTCTTCCATCAGAAGTCCCTGACCTGCGGCGGCGCATGCCTGCTTTGCCGCGACCGATGTCGGGCGCGAGCCGTATCCGAGGCGGCGGAATCCGGCGGCGATCGAGCCGGAGGTAACAAGCACAACGCTGTGCCCCGCATCGCGCAGATCGGCGATCTGCCGGACGATGTTTCCGACCTTTTCGGGGGACATGCTTCCGTCCGCTCCCGTGAGCGATGAAGTTCCCACCTTTACCACTATCAACTGTTTGTTCATTTCGACCTCACTGAACGCAGATCACAGCATACCGCCGAAGAGACGGTTCGCGCCGCTTGAATAATTTATTATATCACCGCCTCCGCCGGGTGTCAAGGACGGAGGAAGAAAAAAGGGCATTCCCGGATGAGCGAGGAGGATTCTTTTTCGCGGAAGGGCGCGGCTCGGGGAAAGGTATGGTTTGCGGAAAAGGCACGGTTTGCGAAAAAGGTACGGCTCTGCGGAAACGTGCGGCTTGCGGGAAAGATAGGGTTCTGCGGGAAGGGCGCAGTTCTGCGGTAAAGGCAGGGCTTGGCAATAAAGGTGCGACTGTCGCCGGAAGCGCATGATACCGCTTTTTGAAAAAGGTGCGATATGCCGCAGAACCACCCTCGGACGGCGCATCTTTTGTGCAGTTGTCGAGCCGCCGTGTGCCTCCGTTGTCCCGTGAGTTCGTCGTGCCTTCGCACAGCACACAGCCACACCTTCGCTGCCGCCGTGTGCGGTTTGCCACAGAGTAGGGGTATTTTCGTACGCAGCAAATCGAATTCCGTTGTTTTAACAACGTAATTCAAAAATGAAACCGCCGAAATACCCTGCCCACGCGCCCGCCCCGCTGCGCGCTGCTGTGCATCACCATACCGCACATCGCTGCGCGCCACAGCTTTTGTATATTTTCCGTTCCGCGCGGCGCATACCTCACTTTTGCAAACCTGTCGGGCACTGCGTGCTACCATGCATCGCCGTACCGCCGCGCGCTGCGGTGTCCGCCCCTGCTTACCGCCGCCGACCGCATTCCTTTCGTGCCTGCCCGTCAGAAGAACGAAAAACGCGGGCGGAGCCGTAAAAGCTCCGCCCGCGCAGGGGAGGCGTGAATCCTTATCTTACGATATCGACGGACTTGCCGGTCTCGGCGGATTCGTAGATCGCGTCGAGAATGCGCATGAGCTCGACTCCGTCCTCGGCGGGAGCCTTGCAGGGCGCGATCCCCTCAATCGCGTTTACGAAGTTCTCCATCTCGGCGCGGAAGAAATCGCCCTCGCCGATGTTTGCACGGATAACGGTGTCTGCAAGCATATCGTTGCACTCGGTGTGGAGAACGAACGGTGAAAGCGTGAGACCCGCCTTTGTCCCGAGCAGCTCGACGTTTCCGGTGTCCTTCTCGATGTTCAGGCTGAAGCTTGCTTCCGCCGTTACAAGAAGTCCGTTGTCGAAGCGGATCATCGCGGTCACGAAGTCCTCAACGTCGAACTTGTATTCCTTCTTCTTTACGTCCGAGGTGCTCTCCCAGGGGAGAACGACGGATTTCAGATTCTTTCTTGCGCCGAGCTTGCTGAAGGTCGCACCGAATACGGTGACGGGCTTCGGATTTCCGCAGAGGTAGCGGGAGAGATCGATGACGTGAACGCCGAGGTCGATCAGCGGACCGCCGCCGGAGTAGGACTTGTCGCCGAACCAGTTGCCGGGGAATCCCGCGCGGCGGAGATACGATACCTTCGCGCAGTAGATGTCTCCGAGGTATCCCTTGTTTATAAAGTCGAGCGCGGTTGCCGCATCGTTTCCGTGACGGCGGACGAAGCCGATCATGAGAAGCTTGCCGTTGCGGCGGGCGCATTCTTCCATCTCGAGAGCCTCGGCGGTGTTCATCGCCATGGGCTTTTCGCAGAGCACGTTTACTCCCGCGTCGAGCGCAAGCATCGTGCAGGGCTTGTGCTGACTGTTCCATGTACATACGCTGACCGCGTCAAGCTCGCATTCCTCGAGCATCTGCTTTTCGTCGGAGTAGCTTTTCTTGAAGCCGTATCTTTCGACAAAAGCGTCGGCGCGCTCCTTTTCAACGTCGCAGCAGGCGACGAGCTCGACCCGATCGCCGAGCTTCTGATAGCTGGCTGCGTGAAGATTTGCGATTGCGCCGCAGCCGACGATTCCGATTCTGATAGCCATTTTAATTGACCGTACCTTTCCTGTCCGGGTTTATCCGCGAAATTGCGGGATCCGAAAATTTTTGCGTGAGCGGTGCCGAAAGCGTTTTTCGGCAGAGATCGCATTTGCTTTTCAAAGTATATCACAGCCGGACACCGTGTGCAATAAGTTTCTTCGATTTTCCGAAAATAAATTGCGTCTGAGGATCGCGCCCGCCGCTTCCGCGGAGATTTTCCGATGACCGCAGCCCGATGCGGACGGGTCGTCGGCAGCTGCCTACGGACCGTCCGCCGCAAAAAAGGGGGATCTTTGAAGATACCCCCTCGGAAATATCCGTTATTTCTTTTTGCTCTTTCGTCTCGGTCCCGCCGTGCGGAAATCGAACATCGCCGGAACCTCGGCGGTCTGGCGGCTGAATTCGCGTCCGTCGCGCTTTGCCTTCAGCTCTTCAAGCTCCCACCACATCTCGGTCACAAGAGTCTCTCCCTCGCGGACGTCGGGGATCACAAGACCGCCGTTTCCGTAGAGGATCTTCTCCGATTCTTCGATGTTGCCGAGCCGCACGTTCGCCATAAGCGCATACACGCGGATTCTTCCGTTCTTCTGTATTTCCTCCGGGAATGTTTTGAGGAGCGCAAGCGCCTGATCGTACATTCTGAGGCAGACGAGAAGCGTCATTGCCTCCTTTGCGATTGACAGATCGCGCGGAAGCATCTTCGATGCGCGCATGCAGAGGAGCGCGCCCTCGTTCTTGTTGTCCTTTTCAAGCTCGACGTGAGCCATCGTGTAGAGACCCCACGGCGATATCTTCAGATTCAGCGACGCGGCGGCTTCGCGCTCCGCATCGTCGATGCGTCTCATCGCAAAATAGATCATGCTGAGCTGGAGATGCGCGTACCAATTGAATCTGTCCACGGTCTCGCACGCTTTCTCGAGCATCTGCGTCCACTCGGGCTGGAGCATATAGGAAGCGGGGCGTTTGAGCACGTCCGGCTCGGGGAAGAAGGACTCCTCGAGCAGAGAGAGCCACTGCGCCTGTTCGGGTCCGCACTCGCCGAAGTCGAGGTGGGGCGTCATCTTCTTTTCGACGCCCATGCTTTCGCGCAGCTTTATTTCAAGCGCACCCCATCCGCTTCCCTCGAAGAGGACGTCCTCAGCGCGGCGAGTCGCCATGTCGCGCGTTGCAAGAAGCTTTGCCTCGAGAGCATCCTCGGTGAGAAGCTCGTTCAGCGCGCGGTCGGCTTCCGCCTGCGCCGTGTGCCATTCGCCGTGGACCTTCTCGGGGTCCGCCTGAAGCGCGCCGTATGCCTCGAGCCATTCCCATGTGGACTCGGGCGGCATCGGCAGAGACTCGTACTGCGTGTGCGCAAGCCCCGCCTGAAGCTCGACGTAGAGACCGTCGCAGTCGTCGGCGGTCATGTAGTTCTGCCAGCGTTCGCCGCCTGCGCTCTGACCCCAGATGAAGAGCTTGCGCCCCTGAAGACGTGAGGTTGAGGTCTGCACGAAGCCGTAGCCGTCCTTGCCGAGCTGGCACTCGAATTTGCGCTTGTTTGCGGGAATATTGTAGAAATAGTCCATCGCAATATCGGTGTTCACCGGATAGCTTACGTCCTTGCCGTCGTTTATCGGTATCGGAATTTCGGAGACGTTTCCGCCGTTTATGTACGAGCCGTTCGCCCATGTGATGACGCGGCCGTCCGGATCCTCGGGAACGGCGATGTTGCTCCACCAATACATCGGGATGACTTCCGGGTTCGGATTCGTTATTCTCATTCTCGCGTAGAGGAAGCGCGAGCCCTCGGGGAGGAAGAAGTCCATCTGCACGACTGCGCGGCGGATGCGCTCGAATTCGTAGAAGCGGAGGACGGGCGTGCCGTCGTCAAGCTCGGTCTTGGCGCAGAACAGTGTATCGCAGGTATGAACGTGATGACCGAAAATTCCGCAGTTCCACTCGACGCCGCCGGACATCCATGCATTTCGTATCGCAAGGTTGCAGGGACGTATCACGGGATTGGAGAAGAGAAGCTCCTTGCCCTTCTCCTTGTCGAACAGAGATGCAAGCTTTCCGCCGTAGTGAGGGAAAAACGTCGCGCGGAGATACTCGTTCTCGAGAATGATCACGTCCTCCTCGTTGTCGTACAGTTCGCGGGAGTAGTTCTCCTGCATGCGGTAGGGAAACGGTGTAGGAACGAGACCGTAGCTTATGTAGAGCCCCGCATATTCGTCGGTGCCGTAGTCCCTGCCGCGCGGACCGGGCTGCTCCGCAAACGACGGAACGGAGGCTTCTCCGTTCATCTTTGCGGAAGGGATCGGGATCTTTGTGATCTCAAAGGATGTTGCCATTGTCAGAACCATTGCTTTCGTCCGGCGAAAGCTTCCTTTCTTTGTCGTGCCGTGCGGTCGGATTTTTCCGCGGTGACCGTCAGCGGTTTCTTTCTATCTGTATGTAGGGGGATGAAGCGCGTTTTTCTTCCGCAGGCTGTGCGGAAGGAGATGCTTCCGCGTTCTGCGGAGCTTTTCCGACTTCCTGCACGGAAGAGGCGCTGTTCTGCATCCGCTCGGGCGCGGGATCTCGGACGGATGCGGCTGCCGCAGGTGATGCGGGAACTGCCGTTTCAGCCGTCTTTACAGCTGCCGCCGGAACTTCTTGCGGGGCTGCGGGAGTACTGTACCGGGGTGCAGGCGCCGCCTGAGCGGTGCCGTATGCGGCATATCCGTTCGGCACGTTTGCATATGCGTAGGATGCACCGTCAAAGTAATTCTCGACTTCGTCGACCGCCGTATTCACCTTGCGCTTCAGCGAGAAGATGAACACTCCGATCGAGAGGAGAAAGACTGCATTGAGGATTTCGGAAACGGCGAGGGAGAAGATCAGAAGGAGAGAGTAGCCGGCCGCCGACATGATCATAAGGATTGCGGCGACGATGCACATTCCCGCCGCAAAGCCCGATATGCGTGCTTTGGTGTCGTAGGCGCGCGCGATCGCCTTGACCGACGAAACGGTGACGATGAGGCGGGCGAGCCAAACCGTGTATAGCGTCATGACCGCAACGGATACGAAGATCACGGCGTAGATTATGAGCGAAAGGAGCGAAAAATCCATACTGCGAAGCTCGGGTGAAAGCTCCGATGTGATGTCAACTCCGGCACCGGATACGATTCCGATTATGATGAAGGCGAAGGAGAGAATGAGCATAAGGAAAAATATGCAGAGGAAAACGAGCGCCACGCACAGGAGAACCTGATGAATGGTGAAGCCCGCAGTCGCTACGCGGTCTTTCTTCGTGCGGCAGGAGAAGAATCCGAGCCACATTCCGAGCGCCAGAAGGAACGACGGCAGAGAGGCGACGACCGAAGCCGTGATCGCGAACGAGTTCAGGCTGAACGATATTTCGACGCTGTCGAGCACCTTCTGAAGGTCGGCGGTGCTTGAAGACAGCGGCGACATGCCCGGTATAAACGGCTGACATACAATGAACAGGAAAACAAGCGTGGACGCGATCGCCGCGATAAGATATGACGGCGAGACCACAGCCGCCTTGAGCGCGGCGAGCTTTGCCATGCGGAGGCTTTCCGCCTTCATATAGGGATTCGGCGCGTGCGCGGCATACGAGGGAGGCGCAAAGGCTGCGGCACCGTTTCCCGAACCGGGCGCATCAGGTGCGCCGGCGGAAACGGATGCGGTATACGGCAAATTGCCGGAGGGCGCGGTATACGATGCTGCGGGGGCGTCTTTGAAAGGCGCGGCGCTCTGTGCGTTCGGCAGCGTTTCGGCATTTCCTGAAACATTCTGTGCGGCGAAGGCTTCGTTCGCAGCACCGGCGGAAGCGGTCATTTCGCCCTCGGATGCGGGCGGACATTCGCCGGAGAAGCTTTCGCGCATCTCCGCCTCGGCAGAGCGTACATCTTCGGCGTTGTCCTCAAAATTTCCGATCGCTTCGGCGCTTTTGCCGGGCGCTGCCTTCTCGGCGGAGCTTTCGCATACTTCGGCTTCGGCAGCGCTCACGGAAACGGCGGGAACTTCGTCCTCCGTCTGCCCGGCGCGATCCGCGACAACCTCGGACGGTGCGCTGACGCGCTCCGCCTCCGATATCGTTCCGCTCTCCTGTGCGGTGTGCTCCGTATCGGCGCGAACGGGCAGAGCGTGCCCGCAATGAATGCAGAATTTCGAGCTGTCGCTGTTCTGCGAGCCGCAATTCGGACAGTTCATGTTTATCCCTCTTTTCGATAAGATTTTATTTTTCGCCCGTCGGCGATATTACGATAATGTTGCCCATCGCTCCGCGCCGTCCTCCGGTCGCGCGGTGGGAATGGAACAGCTCCGGCTCCGATATCGTACAGCGGTCGGAGATGTCTATGTGATCCTCGGGGACTCCCGACATGAGAAGAACCTCGCGGTTCATTCCCGGAACATCGGCGAAAAGCCGTCCGCCGCGCGTCACGATGTGCCTTGCGGCGAAATCCGCGCCCATAGAGGACGCTGCGGTGTCGCGAATGTCCTCGCCGACCTCAAACCGTTCGGCGTGGGCGCACGGTCCGACCGCGGCGAAGATGTCTGCCGCCTCCACGCCGAGGCATCCGAGCGCGGCACAGCCGTACCACGCGATCGCGGCGCAGCTTCCGCGCCATCCCGCATGGAGCGCGCACACGGCGGGGGTGCCGTCGGCGCGCAGTCCGCCGAGCAGGATCGGCGCACAGTCGGCGGTACGGACCATGAGCGCGACGCCGGGCACGTCGGTGTAGAATCCGTCGCATTCCTCGGGATTCTCCGAGACGACCCCGCGCCCGCGCATACCGTCTCCGGCGTAGCATACGAGAGACGAGTGTATTTGATGTGTGCATACGGTATCCTCGGCGCGCACGCCGACACGTCCGGCGAGGATCGAAATATTTTCGTAAATCTGCTCCGGCGTGTCCCCGTGGCCGGGCGCCACGTTCATCGAGCGCGTCGCACTGTCGGTGCTGACTCCGCCGAGCCTTGTGGAAAAGGCGTGACGGACGCGGGGCAGCTCAAGAACGGAGCTTGTGAAAATGCTGTCATGTAAAGTAAACATCGTTTTTCCTTCGGTTTTGTGAGGAATACGGATTTTACCGTGAAATATGTTTATCCTGCAAATCGGCGCGCGCTTTGATGCATCGCCGCAATTCTTCGCGGATCGCGCGGTGAGCGCATGCGAAAGATATCGCGTATGCTGATGCCTCGGCGGGCGATATTCTCCCGACCGATATCCGCTCATGCTTATGTCCCCGGCGGACAATGTCCCCCCGGACGGTATCCGGCGATACGGGCACTTTCGGCGAAAGATACCGCTTTCCTGAGCCGGCATACCACCGGCGCGTTCGCCTTATTTCGCACGCATGAGCTTGCTGTTCTGAAAATCATGCGCCTTCCCGGTGCGCGTCCGAGGCTTGATCCCCTTAACCGATCGGCTGCTGCATTTTGCGCAGGATCGAGAGGGCGCGCTCGAAGTTGTCGGGCAGCGGCGCGTGAAACGTCATTTTCTCGCCCGTTCTCGGGTGGGTCAGCGTGAGCGACTGCGCGTGGAGCATCTGCCCGTCGAAAAGCGACGGATGCTTCTTCACGAATGCCGCGCCGTCTCCGCCGTATACGGGATCACCGAGCACGGGATGCCCGAGGTACGCCATGTGTACCCTGATCTGGTGAGTGCGCCCCGTCTCGAGATTGAGCGTGAGCAGAGAGCACTGCGGAAATTCTTCATCGACGCGGTAATGCGTGCGCGCGCTCCGTCCGTCTGCGGCGATCGCCATCTTTTTACGGTCGCGTGTGCTTCGCGCGATCGGCGCATCCACCGTGCCGCACATTTCCTTCATGTGACCGACGACGAGCGCGCGGTATTCGCGGCTCATCGAGTGATCCGCAAGCTGAGCACTCAGGCGTTCGTGCGCGAAATCGTTCTTCGCTGCGGCGATAAGTCCCGTAGTCTGTCGGTCGATCCGGTGGACTATGCCGGGGCGCGCCACTCCGCCGATCCCGGAAAGCTCGCTGCCGCACCGGTAGAGCAGAGCGGAGACGAGCGTTCCCGAATAATGCCCCGGCGCGGGGTGAACGACCATGCCGGACGGCTTGTTTATCACGATTATGTCGCTGTCCTCGTAGATCACGTCGAGCGGTATGTCCTCCGGCTCCGCCTCGCATGAGGCGATCGGCGGAAGGATCACGGTGACGGAGTGATTTGCGCGGACGCTGTCCTTTTTCGAGAGGGCTTTGCCGCCGCTTGTCACGTTCCCCTGCGCGCACAGGCGCGCCGCCGCGCTGCGGCTCATTCCCGTGAGCGCGGCTACCGCAGAATCGGCGCGCGCTCCGTCGAGCCGATCGGGAATCGTGCAGGTGAAAGCTCCGCCGTCCGCGCCGTCTTCCTCCGGATCGTCGATGTCCGACGTGTCGGGACGGTTCGCAACGGTGCAGGAACGCAAAGCGTCCGCCGAATCTGCGGAGCTTGCTGTGTCCGCCGAATCAGCGGATTTTTTCAAATTTGCCGAATCCGTCGAATTTACCGCTTCAGCCGTATCTGCTGAGCCTGCCGCGTCCGCTGCATTCGCTCCGTTTTCCGCGGAGGAGTGAAGGCAAGAGCCTCTCGCCGCACTTGGGTCGGACATTTCGCCAAAGCCCGTCGATTTCGCACCGGCGTCCGATTCCGCCGCGCAGGTGAGACGATCTCTTTCGTCGGTCATTTTCCGTTTTCCTCCGACGAAACGTCCTGCGAGGTTTCCGACCCCGATTCTTTCGCGCCGTCCGTGCGGGCTGTTGAACCGTTATTGTCCGCGCTGTCCGCACAGCCCTTCAGAGAAGCGGTATTGTCTGCGTTATCCGCTCCGCGTTTCTCCGGGACATCGCTGTATGCGCCGCTCTCACCCTCCGCAATTTCGTCGGACGCGGCGCATCCGGCGGCGGTCGCAGCATTCGCATTTTCGGCGACCTCCGCGGCATCTTCGCACGAAGCCTCATCGCCGTTTCCGGCTCCGCCGCCGCGCTCTTCCTTCCTGTCGGCTCTCTCCGACAGGATCATCCAGAGGATAAGCAGTGCGCATCCGACGCAGACGCACGAATCCGCGATGTTGAATACATAAAACTTCACGAAGGTGACGTCGATGAAATCGACGACGTAGCCGAGACGGACGCGGTCGATCATGTTGCCGATCCCGCCTCCGGCGATAAGTCCGAGCGAGATCAGAAGCAGACGCGAGCGCGGCTTCGATATTATAATATATGCAAATATGGCGGCGATCGCCGCGGCCGACAGGACGAGAAATACCCACCTGTGATCGGCGAGAATGCCGAACGCCGCGCCGCGGTTCTCGACATATGTGAAATCAAGCACTCCGGGCAGCGCGGTGACCGAGCCGGGCTTGAGAAGACGCACGGCGGCGAGCTTCGTGAGCTGATCCGCCGCGACCGAGAGGAGAACCGTGACAATTACTGAAATCATGCTTGCCTTTACCCGAAAAGGGTCCTTTCCCCGTGAAGGGCGTGCAATGCGCACGCTCCGGTCACGTTATTTGCCGTCGTTCATTATCTCGTCGATGTCGAACGAGAAGATCTTGTCGAGATCGCTGTCTTTCACCTGCCGGGACGAAGAAGCGGTTTTGTCGGACGGCTCATAGTCGTATGTGTCGTCGTCCGCGTCGCTGTATGTGTCGTCATCCTCGGCTTCAACGCCGTCGGTGCTTTCGGCGGAGTCGTCGTTCACCTTCTTATGCGCGTCCGTGTCTTCGGTGTCGGGCTCTTCCGCACCGTCTTCGGCGCTGCCTTCACTGTCCCCGGCGTTCTCGCCGTCCTCCTCGCCGTCTGCGGCTAATTCGGTGTCGGGCGCCGGCGTAAATCCGCTTCCGTTTATTCCGGACATGAGCTCGGCATCCGCCTCCTCATGCATATCCTCTGTCTCACCGAATTCCATCTCGCCCGCGCGCCGCGCAAGGGAGTTGATCTCGTCGAGCTTGCTTCCGATGTTTTCGGAGAACTCGCCCGCGAGAGAGAGGATGTCTTCGCGCAGCTTCATGAACATTTCGCGCTGAACCTGAGCCGAAGTCTCCGCTCGGAGAACGGTCTCCTCGCTCTTCAGCTTCGCGTCGCGTAGGAGTGCGTCGCTTTCGCGCTTCGCGTCGGCGAGCATTTTTTCCGCACTTTCCTTTGCGGCGGTCTTGAGCGACTGCGTGCTCTGCTTTGCCTTGTCGGTTATGAGCATGGCTTCGCGCTTTGCGGCGGCGATCGCCTTCTCGGATTCGAATTTCGAGCGGCGCGCTTCGGTAGCGCTTTCCTCGCGCGCTTTCTTCAGCATCTGTACCGCAAGGGCCTTTGCGCGCGCAATGTCGGTTCTGTCACCCGGCTCCGTGCGGACCTCGGTTTCGGCTTTTACCGTGACAGCAGCGGCTGCAGGTGCTGCGCTCTCGTCGCCGCAGCTGTCGGAATGATTTTTCTCAAGCTCGGCGTATTTTGCCTTGAGGGATTCGTATTTTTTCTCGAGCGTGACAAATGCGGCGGTCATTTCGCCGACGGAAGCCGATACTTCGTCGAGAAAATCGTCGACCTCCTCCTTGCTGTAGCCCCTGAACGATGATTCGAATTTCTTTTCGTCGATATCCTTTTTGTTCAGCATAGAATTTCCCTTTCTTTGATTATACATATTTTTTCACGGATAAGCGGATGCGATCCTTTTTTGTGCTTCCCGTAATTTTGTCTATCATGAATTTGCCGAAGCCGCGGACCGATACCGCCTCACCCTCGGCGACGGTGCGGCTGACCTCGGTGCATTCTCTCCATTCGAGCGTGCACAGTCCCGACGAGACGAGACGCTGTGCTTCCTCGCGCGAGACGCGGCATAGCGCTTTAACGATGCAGTCGAACCTCATCGAGGAAACGGTGATGTCCGATTCTTCGAATTCCCTCACCGGAGTGAAATCCGTATCGGCGAAAAGCTCGGTCTTCACCGTGTCGCGCGCAACCCTGACAAGCTCATCCGAAAGCAGCGGAGCGATCCGCGCCGTGCAGGCGATGACGCAGCTTTTATCGGATGTGACGGCGATATCGCCGAGCGCGGAACGCTCGATCCCGAGATTGAGCGCGGCACCGAGCCAGTCGCGGTGCCCGAGCTTGACAAAGCCGGAGCCCGTGACCGAAAGCGAGGTCACATGTTCCGAGGGAACGATCCCGCCCGATTCGCAGAGCGAAAGAAAAAGCGATTCGCGCTCGGGCGAAAACAGGCTTCCTCCTGTTTCATGAGCGTCGGCAAGCCAATCGGGGAGAAAGAAAGCGCTTCTGCGCTCCGCTCCGCGGAAAGCTCCCCAAAAGAAGAGCTTCGACCTGTATTCGGGGAGAGAGTCGAACGCCTCGCACTGCTCGGCGGGTGTGAGAAACGGCGTGACCGAGGTGTCATATTCCGAGCGCGATGCCACATCGCGCATTTTGCGTATAAAGAGTTCGTCCGTCATGTCAGAAGCGTCTGGATTACGGAGATCAGAAGGAATGTTATGAAGAACGGCACATCGACGGGCAGATTGCGCACGGATTCAAAGCGATCGAGGAGGATCCTCATCGGAACGATGAACGGCTCGGACATCGCATATGAGAACTGATCGAATATCCCGCCCTGAAGTGAAGGGACAAAGCTGATTACGGCGCGTACGAACATCGCTATCTCGATCACTATCAGAAGAAACTGCGCCGCAGTCCTGATGAAATACAGAAAAAATTCCAAGTGGCATACCCTTTCGTTTATGGGGATTGAAAAATGCGTTTGTGCAAGAAGACGGGCGATAAGGCGTATCGCAGACGATGCCGCGGAGGGCACATCCCGCACTGCCAAAGCCGCATTTTCGGGCATCCGCATCGCCGAGCCGGCACTCGTCAGACTTTTCCGTCCGCATTCGGAGCTCTTCGCTTAAATACGCGCAAAGCCGTGCCGATAAAACCGGCACGGCCAGAGCCTCAGGTTATAAATCGAATCAAAGCTCACCGAAGGCGCGCTCTTCCTTAGTCTCCTCCTTGGGAGGCTGAGGACGGCTGCCCGCGCGGAGCTGAGCGTCTCCGACATCTACATTCGAGGGAGTGATGACATAGGCGTTGGACGCGATCTTCTTGAGAGAACCGTCGATCGAGTAAGCGACTCCGGAAAGGAAGTCAATGAGACGGCGCGCGGTCTCCTTGTTGGTGTTCTCGAGGTTGAGAACGACGGTGCGCTTGTTGAGAAGATGATCTGCGATCTGCGGAACGCTTTCAAAATGCTCCGGCTTTACGACCTTCATCTCGATCGCGCTTCCGGAAAGGCTTATGCCGCCGGTGCTTGAGGAGAAAACTCCCGCGGACGTACCTGCGGCGGGGGAGTATGCGGCGGGGGTGTATGCAGAGCCTGTCATTCCGCCGGTTCCCGTGGGAGCGGCATATCCCTGCTGAGTCTGATTCATATTTACCTGCTGGGTCTGAGCGTCCATTCCGGCATCGCCGTAATCGTCAAACCCGTCGTAATACTCGTTATCGTAAATATCGTCGTACTGCTCGTCAGTACCGGTAGCCCGTTTAATCTTATCCATGATTCCCATGTTAACAATCCTCCGAAAATTTTATAAGCTTAAATGCAGCGTTTCACCGATGTCCGAATATGGCGGAACCGACGCGAATCTCGGTCGCGCCCTCATGTATCGCCGGAACAAAGCTGTCGCTCATTCCCATTGATAAAATATACTCTCTTATATTATGAGGCTTTCCGTTAAAAATGTCAATAAAAATCCGATAAGTTTCTGAAAAATATTTTCGATATTCGTCGATTTTTTCGCAAACGGGCGCCATTGTCATCAATCCGGCGACCTCGATTGAGGAAAATTGTTCCAATTCATCGACAAAAGAAGGGGCGTCCTCGGGCATGATGCCGCTTTTTGCTGCCTCGCGTCCGCTGTTTATCTCGACCAGAACGGGGATCTTCCGTCCGAGCGCGCCGAAGCGCTTGTCGATCTCGGCGGCGAGCGGGATCGAATCGACGGATTCTATCAAATCCGCTTTGTCGGCGATGGTGCGCACCTTACGCCGCTGGAGCGTGCCGATCTGATGTATCTTTGCATGACCGTGCAGCGCGTCGAACTTTGCGCACATTTCCTCGGTGCGGTTTTCCCCGATGTGGGTGATGCCGAGCGAATCGACCGCGAAGAGGATGTCCTCGGCGCATACCGTCTTTGTCGCGGCGAGGAGGGTTATGCCGTCCTCGCTGCGTCCCGCTTTCGTCGCGGCATCCGAGATGCTCTCGAGCACGCGGCTGTAATTGTCCTTTATCTGCTGCTGTCTTTCGGTTAGAATCATTTTCATGCCTTCCTTTAGAATTTGCGCTGCGGCTTCGGCCGCGCACCGATGCCGCCCCCGATTGCGGACGATGCAGCTCCGCCTCGGTATTGAGCCGCGCTTACGCCGTGCTTTTGCGCCCGCTTTTTCCGACGTGCCGACGTACCTCCGCGCTGCGCCGACGTTTTTGCGCCGCAGTGCTTTCCCGCCGCCGCACGGCAGAGCGATCCCGACGGCGCGGTATTGATTTATCCGTCGAGCCTACGACAGTATGCGCCCGTCGTAAAGTCCCTTTCCGGATGTGATTATCTGTTCGTTTCGGGAGAGGTACGGAGCGCTCTGCGCGCTGCCCTCGTTACCCGTTTCGGCTGACGCTTCCCCGACGTCGGACGATACGAGATAAGCATCGTCGAATTCCCGTATCACCTCGATACGGCGGAACGACACGGTCATTCCGTCGAAGACGTATACGCCGATCACCCCGTCGTTCATGCGGATCGCGCTTTTCGGAACGGAGAATCCGCTCATGACCTTCGTCGTGATCTCGACCGTCTGCGAACGCACGAAGGAGAAATCCGACGTTATCTTTCCCGATGAAAGCACAAGCGCACATTCTCCCGTTTCGTCGTCGACCGCGCTTTCAAGCGTCATTTCGAGGCTCTCTCCCCTGTTGTACGGGAAGGACACCTCATATGTGCGACCGATCTCCATGCCCGATACCGACTGCGCGGACACCTTGACCGCGACGTACCATTTGTAGTCCGTCACGATCTTTCCCGCATCCGTGTCCGTCGGCTCGCCCTGCGCGGCGGAAAGCGCATCGTATCCCGAGGGGGAGAGGTCCTTTATCTTCTCGGGGGTAAAGACGCTCTCATATCCGTCGGTTTCGGAGAAAAACCATCCGGCGGACGGAGTAGTGACCGTCGCGGACGGCGTGCCGAGAAGGCTTTTCTTCGCGCTTATCTGCGCACTCAGCGATGAGATTATCGAGTCGATGCTCTCGCCCGACGAGACCGTCGCCTTCCGCTCGCTTATCTCGCAGAGCAGCTCCGATCTCATGCCGAGCGCGCCGCCGATGTCGTTGTCGCGGACGAGCCGCTTCATCTTGGTCATGATGTCGTATATGCGGCGGTCGGTTTTCGATGCCTCCTTCGCACTGTGCCCGGCGACGGAATAGTCCTTGAGCAGACGAAGCTGCGCCTGAAGGTTCGTGATCTCCGCGCGCAGCGCTTCGTCGGTGTTCGAATATATTCCGGCGACCGTCGAATACGCCGCGACGTGGGAGGCATCGGCGACCTCGGGGAATGCCTTGCCCGTCCCCGACGCGCGTATCGGAGTTTCGCTCATCACGATATATGCGTCGGCGCGCACCGTGAAGCTGCGCGATACCTGAAGCGCCGGGGAGGTCGTGATCTTCGACGTGATCCCGTTCCAGAGGTGGTATCCTATGTAAAGTATCATTCCGACGGAAAAAACGGCGGCGAAAACATACAGCGCGACCCGTTTCAGATATTTTTTGTCCATACCGTTCCCCCTTTCGGAAAAATCATGCGCCGTGCGCGGTGATCAGTCGAGATCGTCTGCGCCGTCAAAGTCGTCCGCGTCTCCGATGTCGCCCATGACTTCGCCGAGGCGGACGCGGCGCGAGATCTTCATTTCCTCGACCTGGCGGTGAAGAAGCTCCTTCACCTCAAGCGGATTCTTTACGTTCTTTATCAGAAGATCGGGAGTGGACTTGTCCGACGAAAGCACACGGATGCTGCCGACTCCGCAGATGCGCTGCCACAGCGAGCGGCGGAGATTTATATCTCTTACTCGGTAAAGAAGTATCTCCTCGCTTCTCAGGTTGAAAAATCCCGTGTCGAGGAAAAGCCTGTCCTCGGTCAGAGCGTACCGCGTGAATGAAAGCGGCAGCCCCATACGGCGCCGACGGTCGTTCCAGAGAAAGTTCATTTTCACCTTTTTCATAAAAACCTCCGATTAAATCGAACGCAGCCGTTCTTTTACTTGATAATATTTTAACTCAAAACTCAGAAGATTGCAACAGATATTCGTTTTTTCTTCGTTCTGTGTGCAAAACAAGCAATATACGGCGCAAAAAGTCCGAATAATATGTTGACAATGTACGCTCCGAAATGTTATAATATATAAGGTAAACATTGCCCGAACCATGCAGCATGCCGCGGCAGGGTGAAAATGCACCCGCGCGCATCGCGGTGGCTGTCGGAAGACCGCCGGAAAGGAGAAGCTTTCATGCAGTTCAGAATACTCGTGACCTCTTCCAAGGGCGGCGTCGGCAAGTCAACGACTTCGCTGCTTCTTGCGCTGAGTCTTGCAAAGCGGGGGAAGCGCGTCCTTCTGTGTGACTGCGATATCGGTTCGAGATGCCTCGACATGCTCCTCGGCATAGAGGACGAGGTCGTTTACGACATCGGCGACGTGTACGGCGGGAATGTCTCCGCCGAACGCGCGATCATCCGACCCGACGGGCGCGGCGGACTTATGTTCTGCGCGGCGTCGCTCTCGCTTTCCGTGTCGGAAATGAAGGCGGAAAAGCTGTGCGGCGCGCTTGACGCTCTTGCGGAGGCATCCGGTGCGGATTTCGTCATATGCGATACGGCGGGCAGTGCTATCCCGGATATGATCGCCGGGGGCTTTGCCAACCTTGCGCTTGTATGCACCACGCAGCAGCCCGCGTCGGTTAGATCGGCGGAGGCTACGGCGATAAGACTGCGCGCGGCGGGGCTTGCCTCGATCCGGCTTGTGCTTACGTCGTTCGAATTCCGCGAGGCTTCGCGCCGTGAGCGAAGCGGCATCCTCGAGATAATCGATGCATCCTCGCTCCGCGCGATAGGTGCGGTGCCGTTTGACCGGGAAATGCTCCTCGCGCAGGAAAAGGGCGCTCTTCCGACCGGAAGGTCGGCGGCACTTCAGGCTTACGACAATATCGCCGCAAGACTCTGCGGAGAGGATACAAAGCTGTTTTATAAGATCCGGGGGATATCCTCGAGGCGCGCGCTCTGACGGCGGCGCATCAACGGCAGACAGGTAATATTTCATTTTTATAAATTCCGAAAAGAAAGGCAGATAGAATCAAATGGAAATTGCAATCATCGCACACGATACGAAAAAGGAACTCATGACGCAGTTCTGTATCGCCTACTGCGGTATTCTCAGCCGTCACGATATCCGTGCTACCGGCACCACAGGTAAGCTCGTTGCCGAAGCCACCGGGCTTCATATCCAGCGCTTCCTGAGCGGTTCACAG
>OLOA01002389.1_pt1 | contig 17027 bp, 16 predicted proteins | sample 1672201 | NCBI WGS metagenome assembly OLOA01 (sample SAMEA3136658, study PRJEB25190) | human gut metagenome
ACGTTGTATGAGTGTTGATTTTAGCTTTATATCCTAATTTATTTAATGTGTCTATAAGAATAAAAAAATGGAGAGTGAGAAATAGTCACTCTTCATTTTTAATCTAATTGGATTAAATCATCTCCAACTTCAATGTTATCTTCAGTATGAATATCTTTAAATGGATGCGAATCATGATTTAATACAACCAATGGTGTATACAATTCTAGGTTATTTTCTTTCATCACATTCAAGTCAACTTTCATGATTGGTTGTCCTTTTTTGATTTCATCATTTGCCTTTACTAATGGTGTAAATCCTTTTCCATTTAAATTGACAGTTTCTAGACCGATATGAATTAATAATTCAGTTCCATCTGCAAGGTTTAAACCTACTGCATGGAATGTAGTTGCAACCATCGCTACTTTTGCATCACAAGGAGCATAAATTGTATCTCCTGTAACTAAGATTGCCACACCATCACCCATCATTTTTTCTGAGAAAATTGGATCTGGAACATCAGTGATAGGAATAAATTTACCTTTCGCATAAGCCACTAATTTTTTATTATCATTCTTTTTCTTGAAAAAATTAAACATTGTTATATCCTCCTTGAAACATTGTTTTATTCTGTTAACGCTATCATTATAGAAAAAAATTAACAAGAATACAATGGAACTATGGTAACAATAAATGTTTACCTAATAAATGTATAAATTTCAAAAAGTGGAAAAAAATCCATACAAATTAAAGATTGGTTGGGTTCCATTCATTTAGAAAGTGAATAATACCATCTTCGTCGTTTGATTTGGTTGTGTATTTTGCCAAGGCTTTTGTTGTAGAGTCTGCATTTTCCATCGCAACACTATTTGGGATAGTTTCTAATAAAGCATGATCATTAGCGCTATCGCCAAAGGCAACCGTATTTTCAAGTGGAATATTAAGCATATTTGCCAGATGCTTAGCTGCAACACCTTTACTAACACTAGCATGGTTTACTTCGATACAACCTGTTGTCAGACGAAAACCATTATATGTATGATTATGCGCTAATATGTACTCTTCAAATTTATTCACATTTCTAGTAGCACCGCGAAAACATAGTTTATTAACAGGAGCATTAATTGTAGTAATCACATCGGCCACTCTTGTAGAGTGTGTTGACATATATCTAAATTGCCGCAGGACAGGATTTTTAAAACGTAGCCATTCTGGCCAAAAAAATTTTGTAAGAATTCTTTTAAACTGGACAAATGTACTACATTCCACAACATAAGAATCATTATATTCAACAATCGTATATAAATTATTTTTTTTAGCTAAGTCTGTTAATTCTCGCATTTCACTTAAATGGAGAGGAGAAAAATTTACAGAATCTAAAGTTTTACAATTTATGATACCTGCACCATTCGTATGGATGATATAACCACCATATTTATCCAACTGCAATTGTTTTACTAATGATTGTAACTCTGCTGGAATTCTTCCACTACATAGTGCAATAACTACATCGTTCTGTTGCAAATGAATTAAATAATCTAATGTTTGTTTAGAAATTTGTTTTTGCGTATTTAATAATGTTCCATCAATATCTGTAATCAGTAATTGTAATTTATTCATATAAGCCTCTTTCCACTTGGTAATATTATATATGCAAAAAACAAAAAATCCCTAAAACGGGAATTATATCCAATTTTAGGGATGATTTTATTGAATGGATTCTAAATAAATAGCATATTGAAGAAATAATATTTCAACGGTTATATAAAACATACTTGTAGGAGAAAAATGTCCTCCATGAATGGAGAAGTCTCTATGAGAACATAGATAATATAAATTTTCATCTGAGATTCTTGCGATTGGATTATCTAGAAATAAAGTGAGAGAAAGTATTTTTGCGTTTTGTTCTTTGCATTTTTGTACAAATTCTACATCTGATTGTTGGCTGGCTTGAACTGAAAAAACAATTACTAAATCATCGCTTGTTAAATTGTTGACCAAAAAATCCATTTCATTTGAACCATAAACAATATTTATTGATTTGTTTAGCTTGAAAAAGAATCTTTTTAAACTTTGAATCGCAAGCTGTTGAACACCACCGGTTCCATATGCGAAAACATGATTTGCAGAATAGATCATTTGACAGGCTTTTTGATAATTTTGGTTTTCAGCATATTGAATGGCATTACAATAATCGTTACATATTGTTTTAATTAAATCTTGATTGATCGTATCTTCATCGTTGTTTTCCATTTTTAAATAAAATTTTAATTCACTGAAACCATTTAATGAAATTTTTTGTGTGAATCGTAAAATACTTGTTTTTGAAACATTACAATGTTCTGCTAATTCAGAAATGGACATGTTTTCACAAGCTTTCTTGTGTCCAAGTATATATCTCCAGATATATAAATCATTTAAATTCAAATCACTATAATATTTATCTACTAATTCATCAAGTTTCATAAAAATCACCTAACAATATAATATAACCATAAAAGCGCTTACAGTCAATAGGAAAAAATCACATATTATGGAAAAAACATCTTAAAGTGCACTCAAATACCGAATCGCGTTGAACTATTGTTTCTATTTTTTCTTGGTGGTAAGGTATCGTTGTCGAAAGAAAATAGCATGTTAGGAGGAATAGATATGAGAGAAAAATCAGCTATTTGTATTGCAGGTGGAGGAAGTACTTTTACACCAGGAATCGTATTAATGTTAGTAGAAAACCAAGATCGTTTCCCAATTTCTAAAATCACTTTGTACGATAATAATGCAGAAAGACAGGATAAACTTGCAGAAGCTTGTGCGATTATGTTAAAAGAAAAAGCTCCAGAAATTGAATTCAATTGGACAACAGATCCAGAAACAGCTTTTACTGGAATTGACTTTGTTATGGCACACATTCGTGTTGGATTATATGCAATGCGTGAAATGGATGAAAAGATTCCTTTGAAATATGGTGTTGTAGGACAAGAAACTTGTGGTCCTGGAGGAATGGCTTATGGTATGCGTTCAATTGGGCCAGTTATTGAAATCTTAGATTACATGGAAAAATATTCACCAAATGCTTGGATGTTGAACTACTCAAACCCAGCAGCTATCGTTGCCGAAGCAACTCGTCGTTTGCGTCCTGGACATCGTATTATCAATATTTGTGATATGCCAGTTGGTCTAGAAACAAATATGTGTTCAATTATTAAAGATGAAACAGGTAGAGAATTAACTCGTAACGACATGGAAATCCGTTATTATGGTTTGAACCATTTTGGATGGTGGACACAAGTCCAAGATAAAGATGGCAAAGATTTAATGCCAATCTTAAAGAAACACATTTCTGAAATGGGATACGCAAATAATTCGCCTGAATTCCAACACAGAGATCCATCTTGGGTTGAAACATATACAAAGGCAAAAGATGTATATGCATTGGATCCAGAAACAATTCCAAACACATATTTAAAATATTACTTATATCCAGACTTTGTAGTAGAACATTCAGATCCAAATTATACTCGTGCTAACGAAGTTATGGATGGACGTGAAAAAACTGTATTTGGACAGGCAAAAGCCATTGTTGAAAATGGTACTTCAAAAGGAAATGAATTTGCGGCTGGAGTTCACGCTTCATTTATCGTAGACTTAGCATGCGCATTGAAATTTAATACACACGAAAGAATGTTGTTAATTGTTCCTAATGAAGGAGCTATTGAAAACTTTGATCCAACTGCCATGGTAGAAATTCCATGTTTGGTAGGTTCAAATGGACCAGAACCATTAAAGATTGGAGATATCCCAACATTCCAACGTGGATTGATGACAGAACAAGTATGTGTTGAAAAACTAGTTGTAGAAGCTTGGATTGAACATAGTTATCAAAAGATGTGGCAAGCAATTACATTAAGTAAAACAGTTCCAAGTGGAAAAGTTGCTAAACAAATCCTAGATGATTTGATTGAAGCAAATAAAGATTTCTGGCCTGAATTAAAATAATAAATAATTAGAAAGAAGACAAGCTTAACTATTATTAGATCCTTGAAAACTAAAGTGACTTAATTAATAGTTAAGCTTTTATTTATGGAATGGAGATAATAGAATGAAAAAATATAATGTAGTAATCGTAGGTGGCGGAAGTCACCGTAATCCAGATTTAATGGCAATGTTAGCTGATAATAAAGATCGTTTCCCAATCCGTCGTATTTGTTTATATGACACAGAATCAGAACGACAAGAAATAATGGGAAAATATGGTGAAATATTAATGCGAGAATACTATCCAGAATTGGAAGAATTCGCATATACTACAGATCCTGATGTTGCTTTTAAAGATGTAGACTTTGCCTTAATGCAAATTCGAGCAGGCCGTTTACCAATGCGTGAAAAAGATGAAAAGATTTCTTTGAGTCATGGTTGTGTAGGACAAGAAACTTGTGGTGCTGGAGGATTCGCATATGGACTTCGTAGTGTGCCAGACATTATTGAATTAGTAAAAATGATCCGTAAACATTCACCAGAAGCATGGATTTTGAATTACTCAAATCCAGCAGCTATTGTAGCTGAAGCAACAAAACGTGTATTCCCAGATGATCATCGAATTTTAAATATTTGTGATATGCCAATTGCTATCATGGATCAATATGCAAATATTTTGAAATGTAGTCGTAAAGATTTTGAACCACGTTATTTTGGCTTGAATCACTTTGGATGGTTTACTCATATCTATGATAAGAAAACAGGTGAAGATTTAGAACCAAAAATTAAAGAATTGATCCTTAGTGGGGAAGACTTATTTAAACTAAGTGGTGTAGATGAACATACTATGGAACCTAGTTGGATCGAAACATATAAATTTATGGCAAATATTTTGAGGGATTATCCAGAATATTTACCAAATACATACTTAAAATATTATTTATATCCAAAACATGTTGTAGAAACATCAAATCCTAACTATACTCGTGCAAATGAAGTTATGGATGGAAAAGAAAAACGTTGCTACGAAATGATGGAAGAGGTAATTAAATTAGGAAAGTTAAAAGGAACAGAATATGAAATTAAGCCTGGTCGAGGCGTGCATGCAAGTTACATTGTAGATTTAGCTTGTGCAATTATTAATAACACAAATGAAATCTTCTTGATTATTACTAAGAATAAAGGTGTAATTCCAAATGTGGATGAAAACATGATGGTTGAAGTTGCGTGTCGAGTAGGTGCAAATGGAGTAGAGCCATTAGCATTAGATCCAATTCCAACATTCTATAAAGGAATGATGGAAAACCAATATGCTTATGAAAAATTAACTGTAGATGGATTGTTTGAAAGAGATAAAACAAAACTATTGCAAGCGTTAGCTTTAAATAGAACAGTAACGGATACAGATACAGCTAAAGCAATTTTAGATGATTTGATTGAAGCGAATAAAGATTATTGGGGAAAATATTTTAAATAATATGGGGAGAAATTAAAATGAAAAAATATAACGTATGTATCGTAGGTGGAGGAAGCACTTATACATTAGGATTCTTAAAATCATTTGCTCGTATGCAAGAAGAATTCCCATTAAATAAACTTGTATTGTTCGATATCGATGGAGAAAGACAAAAACCAATCGGACAATATGGAGAAATCATGTTTAAAGAAAGATATCCAGAATTGGATTTCTCATATACAACAGATCCTGCTGAAGCTTATAAAGACATGGACTTCATCTTTATGCAGATGCGTGCAGGTGGACTTCACATGCGTCAAAAAGATGAACACATTCCATTGAGCTTTGGAAAGATTGGACAAGAAACATGTGGTGCAGGAGGAATGAGCTACGGATTACGTTCATGTGTAGATATGGTAGAAGCTATTCACCAGATTCGTGAATATTCACCAGAAGCATGGATCTTAAACTACTCAAACCCAGCTGCAATCGTAGCCGAATGCTTGAGAAGAGAATTCCCAGATGACAAGAAGATCTTGAATATTTGTGATCAACCAGAAAATGTAGTACGATCAACATCAAGATTATTAGGATGCGACTGGAATGATTTAGATCCAGTATACTTTGGATTGAACCACTATGGATGGTTTACACATATGTATGATCGTAAAACAGGTGAAGATTTATTACCAAAAATTCGTGAGATTGTAAAAGAAAAGGGATTCTTACCACAAGATGCAGAACAACGTGATAAATCATGGTTGGAAACATATGGATTTGTACAAACAATGATGGAAGATTTCCCAGACTACTTACCAAATACATATGATGGATACTATTTATATCCAGAATATAAGGCAAGTCATTTAAATCCAAACTATACACGTGCAGATGAAGTCATCGATGGACGTGAAAAGCGAGTGTTCAAAGAATGTGAAGAAGTCATTAAAGCAGGAAAACTAGGAGACAAATTCCACGCAATCAGTGATGCACATGCAGAAATGATGATCAAAGTAGCAGAAGCCATCGCATTCAATACATTAGGAAGATTCATTTTGATTGTAGAAAACAATGGAGCGATTGCGAACATGCAAGATGATGCAATGGTAGAAGTAGTATGTGAATTAGGAATCAATGGACCAAGACCAATGCGAGTAGGAAATATTCCACAATTCTATTTGGGATTATTGGTACAACAAGTATCAAGTGAAAAGCTATTAGTAGATGCATATTATGAACATTCATACCAAAAGGCACTTGAAGCATTCACATTGAACCGATTGATCAATGATGCAAAAGAAGCACGAAAGATTTTGGATGCATTGATTGAAGCTAATGGAGATCAATGGCCTGAATTGAAATAATATTTAATATAAAGGATAAAAGCTAGGATAAACAATAATCTAGGGATTAATTTAGGTGACTAATGCTATGACAGCAGTAACCTATAGATCCCTAGATTTATTTTTAGGTGATGCTATAAAATATAAGTAATTGTAAAGAATAATTATTTTAATGCTAAGCTTAGATTAAAAAAAGGAGTTTGTATATGCACAGAAGTGATTGAGAAATTAAATGAAAAGTTTCCTTATGGACAAGTTTACTTATATTTTCATGGTGCTTTAGAAGGAAAGAAAATGGATGTATTAAGAAAGAACAAAAATTTGATGCAACAATATCATGATGAAGATTTTAATTTAATATGAATATGATGAAGGTAACTTTAATATTTCAATAAAAAGTTTTGGATATGACAGGAAAAAGAAGAAATAATGTACATTCAAATACAGGAAAACGACATTAATTTAAGTAAAAAAAGGAGGTATATTTACTTATGAGAGCATTGTATGATTCAAAAAGTAGTTTAGATGATCGTGGCATAAAAGAAATAATGAGCGAAAAGAGTAAGTATGATTATTGGCTTAAGGTGGAACGTGCTTTAGCTAAGGCACAGGCTGAGATTGGATTGATTCCAGAAAGTGCAGCATTAGAAATAGAACAAAAGGCAATTATTGAAAATTTTGATTATGCATTAATGCAGAAAAATAAGAAAGTCGTGGGTCATGGTTTTGTTTCATTTTTAAAGGCTATTTTACCAATATTAAATGAAGAAGGTAGAAAATATCTTCATTATGGATGCACGACACAGAATATTCAACAAACAGCACAAATGCTTCAACTAAAAGATGTTTATCAAGTCATGTATTCGTTTTTAAATGATATATTAAATCATCTAGCAGATTTAACCGATAAATATGCAGAAACTGTAATGCCTGGAAGAACGCATGGAAAACATGCCATTCCCATTACTTATGGATATAAATGTTCGGTATGGACAAACGAGTTGATGACCAATATTGAACGTATGGAACAAAGTGAATCCAGAATCTTTCAAGTGATGATGGGTGGAGCTGTTGGCTCATTTAATTCCACAGGAAAAAAGGGCGTTTGGTTCAAGAAAGAGTGTCAGAAATACTAGATATGAGTGAAATGATAGTGCCTAGTCGAAATATGTCGCAGCATAAAACTGAATATTTAATGATACTTTCTTTGGTTGCGAATACTTTCCATAAAATGGCAGAAGAAGTTTATTATACCGGTATTGAAGAATTTGGCGAAATTAGTGAACCTTTTCAAAAAGGGACAGTTGGCAGTTCAACGATGCCTCAAAAGATTAACCCAAAGCTTGCGAAGGGTATTATCGCAAATTCACAAAAGTTGTATAGCTTAATAACGCCTGCATTATATAGCGCGAGCCGAATGTTTGAGGCTGATTCAAGTTCATATATGTTGTTTGATGGACTTATCGAAGAGGCTACAGAGTTAATGACAGAAATATTAATACGAGCAGAAGAATTAACTAGAGATATTATTGTGAATGAAGATCGAATGTTATTTAATGCAAACCTTAATAAAGGATTGGATAATAGTGAGTACGTTATGATGGCTTTGGCAAAAGTTATTGGTAAAGAAAAAGCACATGAAATTGTATATGAAGACGCCATTCTAGCTGAAACAGATAAAAAAGATTATTTTGAAGTTTTATCAAAAGATAAAAGAATATTATCGATATATTCTGAAGAAGAAATATATTCAATGTTAGATCCAAAAAGTTATACGGGTGAATCAAAAAATATCGCATTAGAAATATCGAAAAAGGCAAAGGAAAAAGTAAAAGAAATGAGTCGATAGAATGATTAATTGTATTTTTGACTTTAATGGAACAATGATGTTTGATGGAGATATTCAAAATAATTCTTGGAGAAAGTATTTAGAAACCAAAATAAACCGTCCTATTCTAGAGGATGAATTTCAAAAGTATGTTCATGGAAAAAACATTATAGACACTTTCAAATATTTTTTGAATATTGAGTGTAGTCCTGAAGAAGCATTAAAAATTGGTGAAGAAAAAGAAGTGATTTATCGAAAGATGTGTTTGGAGAGTCCGAATTTTAAACTGGCTGTAGGATTGGTTGATTTTCTTGACTATTTAAAAGAAAAGGGAATAGATAGAAATATCGCAACGGCTTCGGCTTTTCCAAATGTTAAATTCTTCTTTGATCACCTTGATTTAGATAATTGGTTTGATATAAATAATGTGGCATACAATGATGGCATTATTCCAGGAAAGCCAGATCCAAGTATTTTCTTGTTAGCTGCAAAAAATATCAATGTAGATATTCAGGACTCTATTATTTTTGAAGATTCATATTCAGGGATAGAAGCTGCAAAACGTGCAGGTGCAAAGAAAATTGTAGTTGTTGATTCAATGAAAAATAATTATGCGGAAAAAAATAATATGTTAGTCATAAAGGATTTTAGAGAAATAGAAAGATTAATACAGTTTATAAACTCTTGATAAAAGCACAATTAGTGCTTTTTTTTCTTGCAAAAAGCTTTAGATAAAGTAAATGTAAAGAATTACTATACATGTAATAATTGTCATTGTTACACATATAAGCCTAACAGGCACGAAAACGTTTACATTTGTAAAATTGTGAATTATATTATGAGTGTAAATTGAATTCGTAAAAAAATTGGCCATTTTAAACGAAAGAAAAGGAGAAATTAAAATGAAAAAATATAACGTATGTATCGTAGGTGGAGGAAGCACTTATACATTAGGATTCTTAAAATCATTTGCTCGTATGCAAGAAGAATTCCCATTAAATAAACTTGTATTGTTCGATATCGATGGAGAAAGACAAAAACCAATCGGACAATATGGAGAAATCATGTTTAAAGAAAGATATCCAGAATTGGATTTCTCATATACAACAGATCCTGCTGAAGCTTATAAAGACATGGACTTCATCTTTATGCAGATGCGTGCAGGTGGACTTCACATGCGTCAAAAAGATGAACACATTCCATTGAGCTTTGGAAAGATTGGACAAGAAACATGTGGTGCAGGAGGAATGAGCTACGGATTACGTTCATGTGTAGATATGGTAGAAGCTATTCACCAGATTCGTGAATATTCACCAGAAGCATGGATCTTAAACTACTCAAACCCAGCTGCAATCGTAGCCGAATGCTTGAGAAGAGAATTCCCAGATGACAAGAAGATCTTGAATATTTGTGATCAACCAGAAAATGTAGTACGATCAACATCAAGATTATTAGGATGCGACTGGAATGATTTAGATCCAGTATACTTTGGATTGAACCACTATGGATGGTTTACACATATGTATGATCGTAAAACAGGTGAAGATTTATTACCAAAAATTCGTGAGATTGTAAAAGAAAAGGGATTCTTACCACAAGATGCAGAACAACGTGATAAATCATGGTTGGAAACATATGGATTTGTACAAACAATGATGGAAGATTTCCCAGACTACTTACCAAATACATATGATGGATACTATTTATATCCAGAATATAAGGCAAGTCATTTAAATCCAAACTATACACGTGCAGATGAAGTCATCGATGGACGTGAAAAGCGAGTGTTCAAAGAATGTGAAGAAGTCATTAAAGCAGGAAAACTAGGAGACAAATTCCACGCAATCAGTGATGCACATGCAGAAATGATGATCAAAGTAGCAGAAGCCATCGCATTCAATACATTAGGAAGATTCATTTTGATTGTAGAAAACAATGGAGCGATTGCGAACATGCAAGATGATGCAATGGTAGAAGTAGTATGTGAATTAGGAATCAATGGACCAAGACCAATGCGAGTAGGAAATATTCCACAATTCTATTTGGGATTATTGGTACAACAAGTATCAAGTGAAAAGCTATTAGTAGATGCATATTATGAACATTCATACCAAAAGGCACTTGAAGCATTCACATTGAACCGATTGATCAATGATGCAAAAGAAGCACGAAAGATTTTGGATGCATTGATTGAAGCTAATGGAGATCAATGGCCTGAATTGAAATAAGATAACTAATTATGTAAGACTCTCATGATATATACTAAAGAATTTGCAAATTATGAGAGTCTTATTTTAAAATAGAAAAGAAAATTTTGGAGAAAGTATATGAAAAATAAAATAATGGGATTCTTCTCTGATTTAGGAAGAAGTTTGATGATGCCAATTGCTGCATTAGCTGCTTGTGGTATCGTATTAGGTTTATCAAGTGCATTAATGAAACCGCAAGTACAGGAAGTTTTACCTTTCTTAGCTGCTAGTGTGCCTTTATTTATTATCTCAACTTTAAATAAAGTATCAGGTATTGTATTTACTTTAATGCCAGTCTTATTCTCAATTTCTATTGCGTTAGGATTAGCTAAAGAAGATAAAGGTGTAGCAGCTTTTGCTGGATTCTTAGGATATTACGCATTTTTAGTAGCTTCTAGCTGTATGATTCAAACTGGAGTCATGGACTTTAGTGCAATGAAAATTTCTAATATTTTGGGTGTTGATACTGTAGACATGGGAGCCACTGCAGGTATTATTGCTGGTTTAGTAACGGCATGGCTACATAATAAATATCATAAAGTACAATTCCCTGCTGCAATTGCCTTCTATGGGGGAAAACGGTTTGTAGCATTAGTTGTTATTGTAACTATGGCTGGTATTGGATTGGTTATGCCATTAATTTGGGAACCTATTTCTGTAGGAATCAATGGCTTAGGTGATTTGATCCATTCAGCTGGTGCATTTGGAGTATTTATTTTCGGTACTTTAGAACGATTGTTGATTCCAACTGGACTTCACCACGTATTAAATTCATTATTTAGAACAACTCCATTAGGTGGAACATTCCAAGGAGTAGAAGGATGTTTAAATATCTTCTTACAATTTGTTGATAAAGTTCCTTTAAAAGATTTACAACCATATACTCAATTCTTAGGACAAGGTAAAATGCCATTTATGATGTTTGGTTTACCAGCTGCAGCTTTAGCTATTTATCAAACTTCACCAGCCGAAAAGAAACAAAAAGTCAAAGCATTGATGATTGCCGGAGTTGCTGCAAGTTTTGTTTCAGGTATTACAGAACCACTTGAATTCTCATTTATGTTTATTGCACCAGCATTATTTGTATTCCATTCAATTATGGGTGGTATTTCATTCATGTTGATGACAGTTTTAAATGTAATCATTGGTAATACAGGTGGAGGAATTATTGACTTCTTTATTTGGGGTGTATTCCAACCAGGATCTAATTGGTATTGGGTTATTGTTGTCGGTGTATTCTATGCAGTCATTTACTATTCTGTATTTAAATGGTATTTATCAAAGAAAAATATTTCAATTGATGTATCAGATGAAGATGATGATGCTTCTAGTAATATGTCATTAGATGAAAAAATGGTTAATACAGTAAATACAATTATTGAAGGACTTGGTGGAAGAGATAACATCGTTGTTGTTAATAACTGTATTTCTAGACTTCGTGTGGATGTTAAAGATATGGCAGCTGTAAATGAGGATATGTTAAAGAAAACAGGATCAATGGGTATTGTTAAACCAAGTGATACTCATATTCAGGTTATTTATGGACCTAAAGTTGAAAAAATTGCAGATGCCGTTCGTGAAGTATTAAAATATTAAACTAAAAAAGCAGGAAGTATTTTAAGCTTCCTGCTTATCTATATTATGACGCAAATATTCAATGATAAATTGTACTAATAGAAAAGATGTTAATTTTGTTAATAATGGAGGCGTTTCTAATTTTGCTTCGTGAGTTGATATATAGATGTCGTTCGAACTTAATAAAGAAGAATCTAAATCTGTACTAGAAATCCAAATGATTTTCACGTGTCGTTCATGACATTGTTTTACAATGGGTTCATATATAGATTTATCTCCATAATTTGTGAAAATGAAAAGAACAGCATTGTCTGGAAATGATTTAGAAAGTGCAGACAAAAAATCAATCCAATCTATATAAATACATGGGATGTCCATTGTATTTAACATAGATTGTAAATATTTGGCAGGTAAGCTCGACATATTTCTGCCATAAATATAGATAGATTTATGATTTTTGATTTCAGAACAAATTTGCTCGATTATTTTATCGTCAATATTGTCAATAAAATCTTTTAAAATAGAGGTGCGATGAGGAATGGTATCCCATGCATTTACGGATTTATTTGTAAGGTTAAGCTCATTTTTTAATTGGAATTTAAGTTCATTGAACCCTTTGAAACCTAGCTTTTGACTGAATCGAATAACAGTTGCATTGGATACATATAATTCTTTACAAATATCACTTAGAGATAAATAAACGATATTGTTTAAATGATCTTTAAAATATTGATAAATAATTTGTTCACTAGAAGTTAAATTGTTAACATCTACTGTATCAAGAAATGATTTCATGGCCTATTCCTTTCTTATATTCGTTAAAAAATTCGATGAATACACTTAATACAAAGAAAGTACAAAATCTTGAAGTTGAATCAGCACCTTTATTCTCCGTTTTTTTAGAAAAAAAGCGGATATTGTAGTTAGATATTTCAGCTAAATCATTATTTTCAATGGAAGAAATTGAAATGACAATCATGCCATGAAGCTTTGCTTCTTTAGCTAAGTTTAGTGTAGATTCAAATTTTCCAGAACTGGAAATAAAGATAAAAATATTACCTTTATCAAGAGTTTGAATGTAGTGATGTGTCATTTTAGCTGCAGGAGATTTGTATATATTTTGACAACCCGATATAAACAGCATACTTTCTAAATAATCAACGGAAATATCTGTTAAACCAGCAGGAGAATGAATATAAACAGGCGCATTACTTGATAGTAACTTGGCAATTTGAAAAAGGTCTTCGGTATTCATTAAGCTAGTTGTGCCTTCTAAATCTGTGATAATAGATTTTTTAATCGATTGAACGGAATAATTAGTAACATTTTTAGAAGATTCTTCTTCTTGACGACGCAAGAAAAATTTTAATTCTGGAAATCCACTAAAGCCAAGCTTTCGGCAAAAACGTAAAACGGTAGATGTAGAATAGTTAATTTCTTTTGCGAATGTTTGAATGCTCATGGTACTGATTCTATCTTCGTTATCATGAATATATTGTAAAATGTTAAGTTCTTTATTTGATAAAGAATTTAGAGGAATATTTAAATTTAATTTCAAGGGAAACATCCTTTCTTCTTTTATAATTATAAAGTTTTTTTTGGAGGTGTAAAACATGTTTTTATTTAAGAAAAGAAAAAATAGTAATGATTTGAAAGCATATATAAGTGGTGACTTGATTTCAATCGATCAGGTAAACGATGATGTGTTTTCACAAAAAATGATGGGAGATGGTATTGCCATTAAACCAAAGGGAAATGAAGTATATGCTCCTTGTGATGGAAAAGTGACTGCCATATTTGATAGCACAGAACATGCGGTAGGATTAACATTGGATAATGGTATGGAAATCTTGATTCATTGTGGATTAGATACAGTGAATTTAACGGAAAAAGTTTTTAGTTGCAAAGTAACAAAAGAACAAAAAGTAAAACAAGGTCAACTATTAATTACTTTTGATCATGACAAACTAAAGGCAATGAATTATGAAGACGTGATTATGCTAGTTTTATTAAATCCTGGTAACGCAAAGAATGTAAAATTTGTTTCTGATCAAGAGGTTAAAGCTAAAGAAAGTGTAATCGCTACATTTGAATAAAAAGGTGAAAGTCAAATCTTAATGATTTGGCTTTTTTTTGATTGATTATAAAAAAATAAAAAGATACAATTATATTAAGTATAAGACGTCATACGTCAAATGGAAAGTTAGTTATACTTTGAACTTACAGCTTATTAGAAGGATGAAATATAAATAAAGTGAATATGGTATGGATATGTTAGATAAAAGACCACTACCGCAAATAATTGCGGATAAAATAATTGATTTAATTGAATCAAAAGAATTACTTCCAGGTGATAGATTGCCTAGTGAACAAGAATTGATGAAAGAATTGAACGTTGGAAGAGGAACGATTCGTGAAGCTATTAAATCTTTAGTTTCAAGAAATATTGTTGAAATCAGACGTGGAGTTGGTACGTTTGTTGCAGAAAAAACAGGAGTTGTAGAAGATCCATTAGGCTTTTCTTTTATTAATAATAAGAATAAACTTGTTAAAGATTCAATGGATGTAAGATTATTGTTAGAGCCTTCTATCGCTAAATGGGCTGCTCGAAATGCAACGGATTCTGAGATTTTAGAAATTATTGAATTAAGTCATAAAATTGAAATTGCCATTTTAAATGATGAAGATTATAGTGATTTAGATGTAGAATTTCATACAAAAATTGCCAATTCTAGTAGAAATCTAGTGGTAGAAAATTTGATACCAATTTTAACTACGAACATTCGTTCTTTAATAGATGTCACACATGCTGCTTTAAAAGAACATACAATTTTAAGCCATAAAAAAATCGCAAATGCGATTAAAGAAAGAGATGAAGAATTGGCTGAACAATTGATGAAAGAACATATTGAAATCAATCAAAAATATTTGGACAAGTCTTTTTATAATTAATTTAAAACAACTATACCAAGATAATTATTTAGTTTCTTATTGAATAAGACATCATAAAAGGATACTACACTGCCAGTTAAGAATGATGCGATGATTGTACCTAAACCAACAGAATTAATATTATGCAATAAAATTAAGGATATAACGATTGATGCAAGAGTAAATGTTACATCAATGATTACTCTAAGTTTTCCAAAGTCCTTTCTTAAACGAAATGCTAGTGCACCAATGAAGCCTTCATAAGGCATGACTGTAAGATTTGAATGAATGGTTAATGTGATGCCTAGAGCCATGACAATACAGGCTAATATAGCTAATAAAACTTGTTCTAAGAATGTATGTGGCTGTATATGTGTTAAGAATAATGATGTGAGTTTGATTAAGTAGGAATAAATGAAAGTGATAATGAATTGGAGGATTTGTGTTTTTCCAAATTTATGTACAATGAGTGCTTCTAGAATTAAAATCAAAGTATTTACAATAAAATTAAAGAGTGCATAGCTGCCTGGAAGAAGAAAAGTTAAAGTTAATGCTAAAGAGCAAGATGGAGCTACTCCAAGAGCGGCAGTTAAAAATAAATTGGATCCAACCGCAAGGGTTAAAATTCCAGTTAAATAAACAATAAGTTTTCTTCTCATATAATTTGGCATTGTCTTACCTCCAATCAATATATGCATTATATAAAGACAAGTTCTTGCAAACAATTCGATGTTTGCGTTAAGATATTCCAAAATGGAATAGGATGATGGTGATGGAAATTGAAAGTTTAAAATGTTTTGTAGTGTTAAGTGACAAGAAAAGATTTACAGAAGCTGCCTATGAATGCAACATGTCGCAAAGTACACTTTCAAAGAAAATCAAGAAAATGGAAAATGAATTAGGTGTGCAATTATTTAATCGTACTATGCATGAAACGGTTTTAACTGTGGAAGGTGAAAAGTTTTATAAATATGCCAAGTCTATATTAAAAATGTATGATTGTGCATTAGTTGAACTACAACCCAATACCATTCGCTTAGGATGTATGAGCGTTTTATCGCCATATCACATTCCTAAAATGTTAAGAGATTTTTCTTTATCTCATCAAAATCTAGAATTTCATATTAAAGAAAGTAATGCCAGATATGCCATCGATCATATTGATGATTTCGATTTTATTTTGATTCGAACGGATTTATTAGAGAATCATTCCGATTATGTGATATGCCCATTGATTGATGATGAGTTATGTTTAGTAGTATCATCATTGAATCCATTATCTAAAAAGTCTGAAATAAAATTGAGTGATATAAAAGATGAAGCATTTATCTTTCCTGAAAAAGGATCTGGTGGATATGAAATTTTTTATGAAGCTTGTACACAAGCAGGTTTTGAACCTAACATTGCTGTAGAAATGCCTCATACAAGTACGATGTTCAGTTTTGTGGAAGAAAATGTAGGTATATCTCTTTCATTTAAAAAAGTGTATCAAGAATTTGAGAACCCAAAAATCAAAATGATTCCTTTAAAAGATGATCTTCATTATCCAATAGCTTTAGTATATAAGAAGGGAAAGATTCTGCATCCCATCAAAAAGGAATTTATTGAATATTGTAAAGAATACTATTAATAAAAAAGGGTAATCCGCAATTAGATAGGGTCGACTAAAAGTTGGCTTCAAAAATTGTAGG
>OLOA01002400.1_pt1 | contig 16965 bp, 14 predicted proteins | sample 1672201 | NCBI WGS metagenome assembly OLOA01 (sample SAMEA3136658, study PRJEB25190) | human gut metagenome
CCCCAGACCCCCCCGCGGGCGCGCTCCGGCGACCCGGCGGCTGCCGTGGGGCAGGCCGTGCCGGGCGGGCCCCCGGTGCGCTCGGCCGCCCTGGCCAGGGCGCTGGTCACGGCGCTCGTGGCGCACGGCCTGCGCGACGTGGTCTATTGCCCCGGTTCGCGCGACGCGCCGTTTGCCTACGCACTGGACGCGGCACAGCATGCCGGTTGGTTGCGGGTGGCGGTGCGCCTGGACGAGCGCGCTGCCGGCTTCCAGGCTCTGGGACTCGCCAAGGCGGCGGCCGCGCAGGGCACGGCGCGACCAGTCGCCGTCGTCACCACCTCGGGCACCGCGGTGGCGAACCTCCACCCGGCCGTGCTGGAGGCCGATGCCGCCGGGGTCGCGCTGGTGGTGGTGAGCGCCGATCGTCCCCACGAGATGTGGCGCACCGGGGCCAACCAGACCACTGAACAATTGGGGATTTTCGCCCATGCGGTGCGCCAGGAGGCCGACATCCCGGCCGGCTTCCCCGTGGACGGGCGCCTGTCGGGCCTTGTCCGACGGGCCATGACGGCTGCCCTGGGAAACCTCAACGGGAATCCCGGCCCCGTGCACCTCAACGTCTGCCTGCGCGAGCCCTTGAAGCCCGACGACCAGTGGTTGCCCGGGCCAGCGCCTGCGCCGGAGCCCCACCGGGAGGCACCCGGCGCACCCACCGAGCTGCCCATGCCCGACAGGACCGTCGTGGTGGCCGGCGACGGTGCCGGCGATCAGGCCCAGCAGGCAGCGACCGCCGGGGGATGGCCCCTGCTGGCCGAGCCGTCGTCGGGCGCACGCTTCGGCGCCAATGCGCTGACCGACTACCAACAACTGCTGGGTTCACCACTCGCCGCCCAGATCGAGGGCGTGCTGGTGTTCGGGCATCCCACCTTGTCACGTCCGGTCTCGGCGCTGTTGGCCCGCGACGACGTGCGGATGGTGGCGGTCACCTGCGGTTCCCGGTGGACCGATGTGGCCGGCCTTGCCCAGGTGGTGCGCGGCCCGGTGCACATCGCCAACAACCCGCAGGGGGAGTGGCTGGCACGGTGGATCGGGGCCGACGAGCCGGCGCCGCGCAGCACCAAGGACACGGCGGCACGACTGATCTGGCAGGCCCATGGCGCGCCCGACGCCCCGGCCCTGGTGCTGGGGGCCTCGGCAGTGATCCGCTCCTTCGACCGCCGGGCCGTCCCGGGGGACCATGCCCCCCTGGTGATCGCCAACCGTGGGCTGGCCGGTATCGACGGCACCGTGTCCACAGCCATCGGCGTCGCCGCCGGCACCGGGCGTCCGGTGCGTGCGGTGGTGGGCGACCTCACCCTGGCCCACGACGGCCTGGGCCTGTTGCGGGGGATGAACGAGGCCGTGCCCGACGTGCAGGTGGTGGTGCTGGCCGACCGGGGCGGCGCCATCTTCGCGGGACTCGAACACGGATCGGCGGCCCCCGCACTGCTGTCGCGCTATTTCCTGACACCCCAGGTGCTCGACGTCCGGCAGCTGGCCGGAGCGGTGGGGGCGTCCTACCGGCATGTGGCAGATGTGCTGGAACTGCCGCAGGTCCTGTCCGAGCCGATCAGCGGCGCCAGCATCGTGGAGGTCGAACTGCCCCCGGTGGGGTGATACCGCCCCCGCTGGGGTGAGATGGCGCGATTCCGGTCCCGATCCGGGCCCCGGTCGCCCGATGTCCAGTCCGCGGCCCCCATACCGGCGGGGGAGATGATGGGACCATGCCACACGAGATCATCAGCGGCCACGACATGAGCGACTGGCCGACCACCATCGAGGTGCGCGGCGCGCGCGTCCACAACCTGAAGAACATCGATGTGTCGGTGCCGCTGGGCGAGCTCGTGGGGATCGCCGGGGTGTCGGGCTCGGGCAAGTCGTCGCTGGCCCTGGGCGTGCTCTATGCGGAGGGGTCGCGTCGCTATCTCGAGGCGCTGAGCACCTATACGCGCCGACGCCTGACCCAGAGCGCACGGGCCAGCGTCGACGAGGTGGAGCATGTGCCGGCCGCCCTCGCGCTGCGGCAGCGCCCCGGCGTGCCCGGAGTGAGGTCCACCTTCGGCACCTCCACAGAGCTGCTCAACAGCCTGCGCCTGCTGTTCTCGCGGCTGGCCAGCCACCAGTGCCCCAACGGGCACCATGTGCCGCCCACGATGAACGTGGCGCTCATGAAGCCCATCACCTGCCCGGTCTGCCAGGTGCAGTTCTACGGACCGGGTGCGGAGTCACTGGCCTTCAACTCCGAGGGGGCCTGCCCGCGCTGCCAGGGCACCGGCATCGTGCGTGACGTCGACGACTCCACGCTGGTGCCCGATCCCACCCTGACGATCGACCAGGGGGCGGTGGCGCCGTGGCACATGTTCGGCATCCGCGATGTGATGCAGCAGGCGGTGGTGCAGCTCGGCGTGCGGATCGACGTCCCCTTCAACCAGCTGACCGACCGCGAACTGGACATCGTCTTCCATGGCCCGGAGGTGAAGCGCGAGGTCACGATCCCCTCCAAGAGCGGCAAGGTGTTCGACCTCAACCTCACCTACCGCAATGCGCGTGATGCGGTCGAGAAGGCCCTCGACAAGGCCAACTCGGAGCAGAAGCTGGCGCGCATCAACCGTTTCCTGTCGGTGCAGGTGTGCCCCGAATGCCATGGCAGCAGGTTGTCGCCGGCCGCCCGCGCCCCGCTGGTGCTGGGCATCAACCTGGCGCAGGTCACCGCGAAGACCCTCGACGCGCTCATCGCATGGCTGCCCGGCATCGGGCCGTGGCTGCCGGCCGATATGCGTCCCATGGCGGCGTCGATCATCGGCGAACTCACCGGCAACGCCCAGCGACTGCTCGACCTGGGACTCGGCTACCTGGCGCTCGATCGGGCCGCCGCCACCTTGTCCACCGGCGAGCGGCAGCGTGTGCAACTGTCCCGCGCCGTGCGCAACCAGACCACCGGGGTGCTCTATGTGCTCGACGAGCCGTCGATCGGCTTGCACCCCTCCAATGTCGACGGCCTGCTGTCGGTGATCGGCAGCCTGCTCGACGACGGCAACTCGGTGGTGGTCGTCGACCATGACGTGCGCGTGTTGCGCCAGGCCGACTGGCTCATCGAGATCGGTCCCGGCTCGGGTTCGGGGGGCGGCACCGTGGTGTCCACCGGAACCGTGGAGAAGGTGTCGGACGACCCCGCCTCGCGCATCGGGGGCTTCCTGTCGGGGGCGCGGCGGGTGGAGGTGCGCACCCCGGTGACGCCCGACAGGGTCTTCACCGAGGGCCGCATCCACCTGGAGACCGCACCCCTGCACACCGTGCACGCCCTGTCGCTCGACCTGCCGCGGGGCCGCTTGTCGGCGATCACCGGGGTGTCGGGCTCGGGCAAGACCACGCTGATCCTGGAGTCGCTCGTGCCGGCGCTGCGGGCGGCCGGTGGGGGAGAGCGCCTGCCGAGCCACGTCAGGGCCCTGGACGCGCCCGGCGTTGCGCGCACGAACCTGATCGATTCCTCGCCCATCGGCATCAATGTGCGCTCCACCGTGGCCACCTACTCCGGGGTGCTCGACGACCTGCGCAGGGCCTATGCGCAGACGCCCGATGCCCGTCGCCTGGGCTACAAGACCGGGGACTTCTCGTTCAACACCGGCAAGCTGCGGTGCCCCACCTGCGAGGGCACCGGGCAGATCTCGCTGGATGTGCAATTCCTGCCTGACGTGACGATCGTGTGCCCCGACTGCCACGGCCGACGCTATGCACCGGCCGCAGACGATGTCCTTCGCCCGCCGAAGCCCGGTCCGGGGGCCGGGGAGGACGAGGATGCCGGTGCCCTCAGCCTGCCCAGCCTGCTGGCGCTGACCGTCGATGATGCCTTGGCCAGGGTCGCCGACCTGCCGAAGGTGCATGCCCGGCTGCAGGTGTTGCGCGACCTGGGTCTGGGATACCTCACGCTGGGGGAGGCCACGCCGGCGCTGTCCGGCGGCGAGGCCCAGCGACTGAAGCTCGCCTCGGAACTGGGCCGTGACCAGCGCGACGCCGTCTTCGTGTTCGACGAGCCGACTGTGGGACTCCACCCCCTCGACGTCGAGGTGCTGTTGGGCGTCTTCGAGCGACTCATCGACCACGGCGCCACGGTGATCGTCATCGAGCATGACCTCGACGTGATCGCCAACTCCGACTACATCGTTGACCTCGGGCCCGGGGGCGGCGAGGCCGGTGGTCGCATCATTGCCACCGGGACGCCGTCGCAGATCATGGACGACCCTCAGTCGGTGATCGGCCGCTACCTGCGTGAGGACCAGGCTCCCCGGCATCGCTGAGCGGGACCACGGCCTCCCACCCCCGGTGGACGCGCAGATGGCGCCGGGGGTTGAGGCGGCTCGTGGATCGCCAGCCCACCGGAGGGTATTATCGCGCAATTCCTGAATTCCCTTGACCGGTCTTGTCCGGGCTGCCCAGAATGAGCGGAACGGACAGTGAGGAATGGCCCATGTTGATGTCACGAGTTATCGCCGCGTGCTGTGCCGGTGCCGCAATGATTGCCATGAGTGCCTGTTCCTCGTCGCACGATTCCGGCATGATCGACGGCGCGGGCGTGGATGCGGAATACCGTCAGGAGGCGGCGACGCTGACCTGGCCCCAGGGCTTCCCCGACCCGGGTTCCAACTTCACGGAGAAGGACGGCGGTACCGGCGACGGCTATCCGGTGCACAGCTTCCCGGGGGAGGGCTTTTCGGCAGCCGATTCCACGTGGTGGTGCGCGTGGGTGAACTACTACGTGCAGGACCCAGCGGCACATGCGCAACAGAGCCTGGCGCAGATGCGCACGATCAAGGAAAAGCACCTGTATGCGAAGGCCGGCGCCCCGGACTTCAGGGAGAGCGTCGACGCCGAGATCGCGGCATTGGAGCTGGGCGACGCGGGGCTGCTACAGCTCGACTATCAAGCAAACTGCAAGGTGGACTAGTCAACAAACGGACTAGTCAACAAACGGACTAGTCAACAAGCGGAATAGCCGATAAGCGGAGTAGTCACGAGATCGACTGGTCATTAAACTATTTCAGCGTGAGCGCGGGGCGCACCATGGTGCGGTTGTCATGCCTGCATGGTGCCATTATCCGGCCGACAGGGCGCGACGCATGGGCTCCATCTTGGCATCGGTCTCGAGCCATTCGCGTCCGGCATCGGAATCGGGGAGTATCCCGGCCCCGGCGAAAAGGTCGGCATTGCGCGATCCGTCGTCGAATTGGGCGCAGCGCAGCGCCAGGGCCCATTGGCCCGATCCGTCCGGACGCAGCCAACCGACCGGGCCACTGAAGCGGCCACGGTCGAGGCCCTCGACGCGCTGGATCTGTGCGAAGGCGAGGTCACGCGGCGCCCCACAGATCGCCGCCGTCGGGTACAGCAGGTCGGAGATGTCGGCCGAACCATGTCCCGGACGCACCGTGGCCCGGATGTCGGTGGCCAGGTGGGTCACATTGGGCAGCCGCAGCAGGAACGGCCCGGTCACCTGCGCATCGAGCAGGCCGGCTTGGGCCAGGTGGGTGGTCACCGAGGTGACCGACAGCTCGTGTTCGCGGCGCTCCTTGGGATCGGTGAGCAGCTCCTCATCCCACTTCGGCTTGCGCGTGCCGGCCAGGATCCGGCAGTGGAACACCCCGTCGTGCACCTCGGCCAACAGTTCCGGGGTTGCCCCCACCAGCCCGTCGTGGGAGAACGTCCAGCAGTCGGTGAAGCGGGCCGCCAGGGTCGCCAGGATTCGTCGCTGGTCCAGCGCACGGTCGGCCCGGGCGTGCACACGTCGGGCCAGCACGACCTTCTGCATGACCTCGCCCGTGTCGCTCCCGACCGGCTCACTCAGCACCGCGCGGGTTGCGTCCACGGCCTCGGTCCAGTGCTCCCGGGACCCCCGGGGCAGCGTGAAGTCCACGTGCAGCTCGCTGGCCACCGCGAAATCGGCCGGGCGGGGATCGGCTGCGTCGGCGGGGAACACCCGGGTGGCCGCCCCCGGACGCTCGCGCATCACCAGCACCCGGGGCACCACCAGGAAGCCCGGCTGGGCCGGGTCGAAGGGGAACGATCCGAAGGCCGGTAGTCGGTCGCGACCCTCACCTGCCCACTGGGCGAAGTCCTGCCAGGCATGGGTCATCGGTGCATCGCCGGAAGCCTCGAAGCGGGCCTGTTCGCCCCAGCCCACCAGGGCGGGACCGTCATCGGGGGCGGCCCATACCCAGGGACGCTCCAGTTCCTCGGCGGTGACATCGGACGGGGCGCTCTGCAGGATCTGGCCCAGCCATTCGGCATTGCCCACGTGGCGCAGCTTGGCCTCGTCATGCAACGGTCGACCGTCCTTGGTTCGTTCGTTATCGTCTGCAGGGGCCACGGCGCCCAAGTCTACGGGAGTCTGTCGCCCGGTTGCATGTGACGGCGCCATCGCTGCCGGGGGCAGTCAATCGCTCGTCCATGCCCCACCGTCGCGGCGCACCTGCTCGGCGTGGTTGCGCACCGCCAGGCGATCGAGCTTGCCCGACGCCAGCATCGGCAGGTGGTCGGTCACCACCACCACGCGCGGCGCCAACTGGCGTCCCAACAGCTCTCCGACGAGGTCACGCAGCGCCGCCGGTGAGTCCTGGGTCCACGCATCGGTGGGCACCACCACGGCGCTCACCACCTGCCCCCAGCGGGGATGGGGAAGTGCCACGACGGCGGCCCGGGCGACCATCGGTGCCGACAGCACTGCCGCCCGCACCTGGTCGGCGGCGACCTTCAATCCGCCGGTGATGATCACATCGTCCACGCGGCCGGTGACCTCCAGTCGCCCATGGCGCAGGTGGCCCAGGTCGGAGGTGGCAAGCCACTTGGTGCCGTTGAGCTGCGACACTCCGGGCTCGCCGTCCAGGTAGCCGCTCATCACCATCGGACCGGCAATCCAGATCGTGCCGCGATCGCTGCCGGCGTCGGGACGCTCACCCAGTGACAGCTCGACCCCCCGCAGCGGCCTGCCGTCGTAGACACAACCCCCGCAGGTCTCGCTCATGCCATAGCTCAGGTGCAGGGCGACGCCCGCGGCGAGCGCCTCGTCGACCAGCTGCCGGTCGGTGGCGGCGCCGCCCACCAGCACGGCCGACAACGAGCGCAACGCGTCGCGCCCGGCCGCATCATCCAGCAGGTCGCGCAGCTGCGTGGGCACCAGCGAGAGGTTCACCCACGCCTCGGGCCGCCCGGCGCGCGCGGCGCCCACCGCCGTGGCCAAGGATGCCGCGTCAAGGTGGTGCACCAGGCCGGGTCGAGTCCCGTCCAGCACGGAGCGGGCCACCACCTGCAGGCCGGCGATGTGGTGGGCGGGCAGCGTCAGCAGCCAGCGTGCCGGACCACCCAGTCGTTGGTCGGTGGCGCGGATGGACGCCCGCAGTTGCGCGGCGGACAGGCCCACCAGACGCCCGTGGCCGGTGGTCGAGCCGGAGGTGCGCATCACCAACCGCACATCGTCCGGCAGACGCACCATGCGTCGCGCGAGGTCGTCGCGCAGCGCCACCGGGTCCTCATCGGGGCCCAGGGGCATCAGCACGGGGGACTCGCGCTCGCACAGCAGCCGATGCAGGGCGCCCGCCAGCGCATCGATCGACGACTGCGTGCGCTCGACGCGCAGCAGCTGCACCCTCGAGGCCGGGTCGGGTGTCATCGCAGGCCCCGTGTGGTCACGCCGTCCGCGGCGCAGGTCGGGCCGCCGGTGGGCCGGGATGTCATGGCCGGCTCAGAAGTAGTAGGGATACTTCGACCAGTCCGGCGCGCGGTGCTGCAGGAAGGCGTCGCGTCCCTCCTGGGCCTCCTCGGTCATATATGCCAGGCGCGTCGCCTCGCCGGCGAAGGCCTGCTGGCCGGCGATGCCGTCGTCGATCATGTTGAACGCATACTTCAGCATGCGGATCGACTGCGGCGACTTGGTGGCCACGGTGAGGCCCCAGTCGATCGCCGTGTCCTCGAGCTCGGCATGGGGCACCACCTTGTTGATCACGCCCCAGGCCTCGGCCTCCTGGGGTGTGTAGGGCTCGGCCAGGAAGAAGATCTGGCGGGCGCGCTTGTCGCCCACCTGACGGGCCAGCAGGCCAGCGCCGTAGCCGGCGTCGAACGAGCTCACATTGGCGTCCACCTGCTTGAACACGGCATGTTCGGCGCTGGCCACCGCCAGGTCGCAGACCACCATGAGGGAGTGGCCCCCGCCGGTGGTCCAACCGGGGATCGCCGCGATGATGGGCTTGGGGGTCGAGCGCATCAGGCGCTGCACCTCGAGGATGTGCATCCGTGCCCGACGGCCGCGATCGATGCGTGAGCGACGCTGCTCGGTCATGCCCGCGGGGTCCGCGCCGCGCTCGCCATAGGGGGTCTGGTCGGCCAGGTACTGGTAGCCATCGGTGCCGCGCGAGCGCTGGTCGCCGCCCGATGAGAAGGCGTAGCCGCCGTCCTTCGGGGAGGGGCCGTTGCCGGTGAGGATGATCGCCGCCACATCGGGCGTGGAGCGCGCATCGTCGATGCAGCGGTAGAGCTCGTCGACGGTGCGGGGATCGAAGCCGTTGCGGATCTCGGGACGATCGATGGCGATGCGCACCACCGGCAGGTCGACCCCGGCCGGGACGCCATCGGTGGCACCCCGTGAGATCAGTCGGTGGTAGGTGGTGTCGACGAGGGGATCGTCTTCGCTCTGGATCTCGCGCCAGCGCTGCGGGTCAAAGGTGTCGGACACACCGGGAAGGCTGCTCATAGCTGCGAAATTATCACCCGGGCCGACCGGATCGCCCACCGCCACCTCGCCGGGGGTGTCGACACGGACGGGCCCCGACCATCACCCGGCGGGCGCTGCCGTGCGGGGCCGCGGACCGGATGCCCAGCGGTCCGGACGCCCCGCAGCTCAGATGTTCTGCAGTTCAGATGTTCTGCGGCGCCGGGCCGGCCTGGTAGACGTTCTCCAGGTCGTGGCCCTGCTCGTCGAGGATGATCGTGGGGATGGCCGGCTCGGCGTTCGAGATGCGGTGCGCATCCAGGGGGAGCTCGGCCCGGGCGGCCTCGTGGCGGTCACGGGCCGCCTGCAGGGGCTCGGCACCGACGATCGTCCCGTCGCTCACCAGCTCGGTCAGCAGCATGCGGTCGTTCGAGCCCACGCGCGGGGCGGCATTGATGCCGATCACCTCCGCCTGCGCCACCCCCTGGTCATCCAGGGCGCGACTGGCGAACTTGCGTCCACCGAGCGTCTTCTTGTTGGTCGAAGCCTTGGCCACATCGGCCATCGGCGCGTTCGGATCGTCCGACAGGGTGCGGGCGACCATCTTGTAGACGAAGCCACAGGTGGGATGGCCCGAGCCGGTGACCAGGCTGGTGCCCACGCCGAAGCCGTCCACCGGGGCACCGCGCAGGGCCGCGATCTGGTATTCGTCGAGGTCGTTGGTGACGATGATCTTGGTCTGCCTGGCACCCAGCGAGTCGAGCAGACGCCGCACGTGCTTCACCTCGGTGCTCAGGTCGCCCGAGTCGATGCGCACGCCGCCGAGCTTGCCGCCGGTCAGCTCCACCGCCTTGTGGATGGCCGCGTCGATGTCGTAGGTGTCCACCAGCAGGGTGGTGTCCTCGCCCAGCCACTCCAGTTGGGCGCGGAAGGCGTCCTCCTCGGTGTCGTAGAGCATGGTGAACGCGTGGGCCGCGGTGCCGCTCACCGGCAGGCCCCAGCGCCGGCCGGCCTCCAGGTCGGAGGTGCCGCTGAAGCCGGCGATCCATGCGGCGCGGGCGGCCGCCACGGCAGCCTCCTCGTGGGTGCGTCGCGCCCCGAACTCCTGGATCGGGCGGCCCTCCGCGGCCATCGTCATGCGGCTGGCCGCCGACGCGATGGCCGAGTCGTGGTTGTAGATCGACAGCATGAGGGTCTCCAGCAGCACCGCCTCGGCGAAGCTGCCCTCCACCTGCAGCAGGGGGGAGCCGCTGAAGAACAGTTCACCCTCGGGATAGCCGGTCACGTTGCCGGTGAAGCGGTAGCTCGCCAGGTATTCGGCCAGCATGTCGTCGGCGACGCCGGCGCCCACCAGGTAGTCGATCTGTTCGTCGTCGAACCGGAAGTTCTCGATCGCCTCGAGTGCCCGACCGGTGCCACCCACCACGCCGTAGCTGCGTCCGCTGGGCAGGCGGCGGGGGAACAGCTCGAACAGGGTGCGGTGGAAGGCCTGGCCGGTGTGCAGGGCAGCCCGCACCATCGTGAGCTCGTACATATCGGTCATCAGAGCCGTGGAGGTCATGGCTCCAGACTAGGGCGCGGGGTGCGCCGCAGGGGGTCACACCGGCGCGGGAGCACCGACTGCGCCCGGATCACCCGGGCCTTTTGCGTGATGGGTAAAGATAGACACATGTCCGAATCTGCACCGATGACTGCCCCGGAAGGTGGCACGGCACTCGCCGAGCGTCCTGCCGAGGATGCCCTCAGCGCCAACCCGTGGGTGACGGTGGTCTGGGACGATCCGGTCAACCTGATGAGCTATGTCACCCACGTCTTCTGTAGCTATTTCCACTATTCCCGCGATCGTGCCGAGCGTCTCATGATGCAGGTGCACATGGAGGGCAAGGCAGTGGTCAGTTCCGGAGGGCGTGAGGAGATGGAACGGGATGTGAACGCCATGCACGGCTTTGGCCTGTGGGCAACAGTGTCGCGGGCCGAATGATGCACGGTTTCCGGCGCCGCCGCGGCCAGCTCACCTGCACCTTCGAGGACACGGAGTTGACGATCCTGTGCTCCCTGACCAAGACATTGCTCCAATTGCTGCGCTCCGATGCGATGCCGCCGGTGCGTGCCAGCTCCTGGAATGATTCCAGCGATTGCTCTCCCGAGGCCCTGTTCGCCGAGCTGGAGAACCAGATGGGGTGCGAGGTCAAGGCCGATTTCGCCACCAATCCCGAGGTTGACCCCGTGTTGCGTCGCCTCTTCCCCGATGCCTACCGCGACGACGAGGGCGCCTCCACCGAGTTCCGCCGCTTCAGCCAGGCCTCCGAGCGTGACGAGAAGCTCGACGCGGCCGTTGCCATGCTGTCCGATATGAACCAGGTGGGCCACGACGGGCGCTGCGCCGTGCCTGACGAGCATGTCAACGACTGGCTCAAGACGCTGACCGCGCTGCGGGTGGCGGTGGCCGTGCGACTGGGCATCAAGACCTCAGCCGACGCCGACGAGTTGGGCGAACTGCCCGATGAGGATCCCCGTACCGCCGTCTTCTCCATCTATGAATGGCTGGGCTGGGTGCAGGAATCCCTGCTCGACTGCCTGCACTGACCCCGGGCGCCCGCGCGGCGCCCACGGCGGCAGTGTGGCCGGTCGGCCGATCCCGACGATTCAGGGTGCCCGTCTAGAGTTGGTCGGGTGAACAGGAACGTCAACGCGCCGATCGGAATCTTCGACTCAGGATTCGGCGGGCTCACCGTGGCCCGGGCCGTGGTCGACCTGCTGCCCCGCGAGGACATCATCTACCTGGGCGACACCGCCCGTGCCCCCTACGGTCCCCGTCCGATCGCCGAGGTGCGCGAGTTCGTGCTGCAGGCGCTCGACAGCCTGGTCGCCCGGGGCGTGAAGTCGCTGGTGATCGCCTGCAACACCGGATCATCGGCAGCCCTGCACGACGCGCGTGAGCGCTACGACCTGCCGATCACCGAAGTGGTGCTGCCGGCCGCCCGCAAGGCCGCCCGGATCACCCGCAACGGACGCGTCGGGGTGATCTGCACCCGCGGCACCGCCATCTCGCGGTCGTATAACGATGCCCTGGCCGCCTCGCCGGTGAAGCTGTTCACCCAGGTGTGCCCGCGCTTCGTGGAGTTCGTGGAGGCCGGCATCACCACCGGCCCCGAGGTGCTGCAACTCGCCCGTGAATACCTCGCGCCCCTGCAGGCCGACGACATCGACACCCTCATCCTGGGCTGCACCCACTACCCGCTGCTGTCCGGGGTGATCAGCTATGTGATGGGTGAGGACGTCACCCTGGTGTCCAGCTCCGATGAGTGTGCCCGCGCCGTGTTCGCCGAGCTCACCCGCGACGACCTGCTGCGCACCGAACCCCACGAGCCGCAGCGTGAATTCTTCACCACCGGCGACCCCGCCCAGTTCGGTGGCCTGGGGCGTCGCCTCATGGGTGGCTTCGTCAATGGCGTGCGCCAATTGAGGTTGTCCGAACCCGCCGAGTTGTGAGCCCCGGGCAGCCGGGTCAATGGCCCGGCGCACCCTCGGGGTGGGCCTGTAGCGAAAGTGTCCGGCCCGGTGCGGGTGAGGGTTGTCGCGAGCGCCTGCGGCCCGGTCCGGCCAGCATTGGGCGAACGGGGCATCACAGGTAGATTTGCAGGCGTGTCTGAATCGACGAAGTCCGTAACGCGGAGCGATGGCCGGTCACTTGATCAGCTGCGTCCCGTTTCCATCACCCGGCACTGGCTTGACCATGCCGAGGGCTCATGCCTCATCGAGGCCGGCCGCACCCGGGTGCTCGTGGCGGCGTCGGTCACCGAGGGCGTGCCGCGTTGGCGCAGGGGCTCCGGTCTCGGCTGGGTGACCAGCGAATACGAAATGCTGCCGCGCGCCACCAATACCCGCAATGACCGCGAGTCGCGGCGCGGCAAGATCAGCGGCCGCACCCACGAGATCAGCCGCCTCATCGGCCGCAGCCTGCGCGCCGTCATCGACTACAAGGCGCTGGGTGAGAACACCATCGTCGTCGACGCCGACGTGCTGCAGGCCGACGGCGGCACCCGCACCGCCTCGATCACCGGCGCCTATGTAGCCCTCCACGACGCCGTCGAGTGGCTGCGCGAGCGTGGCTCGCTGGCAGGCGAGCCCCTCACCGGCTCCGTCTCGGCCATCTCGGTGGGCATCGTCAAGGGCGTGCCGATGCTCGACCTGGCCTACGACGAGGACTCGACCGCCGACGTCGACATGAACATCGTGGCCACCGGCACCGGCGACTTCGTCGAGGTGCAGGGAACCGCCGAGGGCGCCACCTTCGACCGCAAGCTGCTGGGACGCCTGCTCGACCTGGCCGACAAGGGAAATCGTGAGCTGACCGACCTGCAACAACGCGTGATCGCCGCCGCCGACGGGAAGGCCCAGCTATGACCTCTGAAGTGCTGTTGGCCACCAACAACGCCAAGAAGCTCACCGAGCTGCGCCGGATCATCGTCGAATATGACATGGACATCCAGGTGCTCTCGCTGAAGGACATCGCCAGCTATCCCGAGCCGGAGGAGACCGAGTGGACCTTCGAGGGCAACGCCCTCATCAAGGCCCGCCAGGGAATGATCCACTCCGGACTGCCCGCACTCGCCGACGATTCCGGCCTGTGCGTCGACGCCCTGGGCCACATGCCCGGGGTACGCAGCTCGCGCTGGGACGGCCCCGAGCAGGAGGACATCGCCAACATGGAGTTGGTGCTGCGCCAGATCGAGGACGTGCCCCGCGGGCGTCGTCAGGCCCAATTCGTGTCGGTGATGGCGCTGGTGATGCCCGATGGCCGCGAGTTCACCACCCGGGGTGAGATGACCGGGCACCTGACCACGCGCCCGAAGGGCTCCCACGGATTCGGCTACGACCCGATCTTCGTGCCCGACGAGCAGGTTCCCGATTCCGAGGGACGCCTGCGCACCGCCGCCGAGATGTCGGCTGCCGAGAAGGACGCGATCAGCCATCGCGGACGTTCCGTGCGCGCCATGCTGCCGATCCTGGCGGCCCAGCTCGGCCTTGCGGCCCCCAAGGAACTCGACGACGAGGAAGAGATCGTCCCCGGATCGCAGAACTCCGGTCCGGCCCCCACCGCACCGCCCAGCGAATGGACCGCCTCCATCCCGGCGGTCGGCAAGCCCACGAGCGGTGCCAACCTGGGCGACCTGCCATCGGGCGGCGTCACCCCTCTGGAGCCCTGATATGCGTCAATACCTTGACCTGCTCACCCGCGTGATGGACGAGGGCATCGACAAGTCCGACCGCACCGGCGTCGGCACCCGCAGCGTCTTCGGCCACCAGATGCGCTTCCACCTGGCCGACGGCTTCCCGCTGGTCACCACCAAGAAGATCTACACCCGTGGCGTGTTCGGCGAGCTGCTGTGGTTCCTGCGCGGCGACACGAACATCGGCTGGCTGCACCGCAACAATGTGCACATCTGGGACGAATGGGCCGACGAGAACGGCGACCTGGGGCCCGTCTACGGCCGCCAGTGGCGCAGCTGGCCGGTGCCCGGTGGCGGCCACGTCGACCAGCTCGCCAAGGTGATCGACCAGATCAAGAACGACCCCAATTCACGCCGCCTGGTGGTCTCGGCCTGGAACGTGGCCGAGGTCGACGACATGGCGCTTCCGCCCTGCCACCTGCTGTTCCAGTTCTACGTGACCCCCGGCGAGGACGGGCAGCCCGGCAAGCTGTCCTGCGGGCTCTACCAGCGCAGCGCCGACCTGTTCCTGGGCGTGCCGTTCAACATCGCGAGCTACGCCCTGCTCACCCACATGGTGGCGCAGGTGTGCGGCCTGGGCGTCGGCGACTTCGTCCACACCCTGGGTGATGCGCACATCTACCACAACCACTTCGACCAGGTGGCCGAACAGCTGTCCCGCACGCCCAAGGCGCTGCCGCGGTTGGCGCTCAACCCGCAGGTGAGGAACATCGACGAGTTCGAGCTGTCCGACATCACCGTGGAGGGCTACGAACCCGACCCCGCCATCAAGGCCCCCATCGCCGTGTGAGCCTTCCGCCGGGTGGCCACGGGGGCCGCGACCCCGGCTTGAGGTCGCCCACGGCCCGCGCGTCCATTCCTGAGTTGCCCACATTCCATGAGCCGAACCACCGAGGAGCAGATGATGACCGATGCGAGTGCAAGCCATGACAATGCCCCCAAGCGGGTGCTGCGCGACGAGGACGCCCCCGGGGTGGTCGCGATCGCCGTGGTGGCGACCAATGGCGTGATCGGCGATGGGCACGACCAGCCCTTCAAGTTCCCCGAGGACTGGGCCCGCTTCAAGCGCGTGACGCTCGGCCATCCGCTCATCATGGGACGACGCACCCACGACGCCATGGGCTTGCTCACCGGACGCACCAACATCGTCGTGAGTCGCACACCCCAGGCCGTCACCTGGCCCGATCAGGCGCCGGAGGGCTCCCATGGCATCGCCGTCTCGAGCATCGAGGAGGCACTCGCGGTGGCCTCGGGGCTGGACCAGCGCATCTACGTGATCGGCGGGGGACAGATCTACAAGGCCGCCTGGGACTGGCTGACCGACCTCGACATCACCGCCGTGCACGAACCGGCCGACGGCTCGGTCACCTTCCCCGAGATCAGCGCGCAGGACTGGTCGCAGACCAGCAGCGAGCCGCACGGGGAGTTCGACTTCGTGCACTATGCGCGCATCAGCGCACCGCGTCCGCTGCCCCCCGCCACGGGGGACGCGGTCGCCGACCACTGAGCGATGCGGGCCACGGCCAGCATCCTGCACCTCGACCTCGACGCCTTCTTCGCCTCGGTTGAGCAACGCGACAAGCCGTCCCTGCGCGGCAAGCCGGTTGCCGTCGGGGGCGTCGGGGACCGCGGAGTGGTGGCCACCGCCAGCTATGAGGCCCGCAAGCTCGGCCTGCATTCGGCGATGAGCACCTCCCAGGCCCGTCACCTGGCGCCGCACGCCGCCTATCTCAGCCCGCGGGGCGACGCCTACCGGCAGTCGAGCCGCATCGTGATGGCCCTGTTGGGCGAGCTCAGCCCGCTCGTGGAGCCCCTGAGCATCGACGAGGCCTTCGTTGACCTGGAGGCCGGCGGCCAGGACACCAGCCCCGAGGCGATCGCCGGCCTGGTGCGTGAGCTGCGCGCCGAGATCGTCCATCGCACCGAGGGCCTGCACGCATCGGTCGGTGTCGGCACCAGCAAGTTGATGGCCAAGCTCGGCAGCGAGCGGGCCAAGCCGAATGGGCAGTTGATCGTGCCACCGGGTAGCGAACGCGATGTGCTGTCGCCGCTACCGGCCAACGCCATCCCCGGGGTCGGGCCGGCCACCATGGACCGGCTGTCACGGTTGGGGATCCGCACCGTGGGTGACCTGCGGGAGGCCAGCGTCGCGGAGCTGGTGCGCGAGCTGGGGCAGGCCGTGGGGGAGTCATTGCACGTGCTTGCCTCGGGACGCGACGACCGGGCGGTGAGCCCACGCGGCGAGGCGAAGTCGATCTCGGTGGAGGACACCTTCGACTCCGACCTCACCGATCCGGCAGTCATCGCCTCGGTGATCGAGCGCGATGCGCGCGCGGTGGCCGGCAGGCTCACCCGGGCGGGCCTGTTCGCCCGCACCGTCACCGTGAAGGTCCGACTGGCCGACTTCACGACGCTGTCCCGCTCACGCACGCTGTCAGGCGCCACGGACAACCCGGAGCGGATCGCGGCGACGGCCCAGGCGCTGATCACCGGCGTGCGCATCGGGCAGGGATTCCGCCTGATCGGCGTCGGCGTGGGCGGCTTCGCGCAGGCCGCCCAGGAAGAGCTGTTCGTGCTCGACGACCAGCAGGCATCCGTGGCCCCGGTCATGGAGGAACGCCAGGTGGCCTCCGCGCTGCGGCGGGGCTCCCAGAGCTGGTCACCCGGGGCCGAGGTGGAGCATGACGAGCACGGCCGCGGCTGGGTGTGGGGATCGGGCCTGGGAGTGGTGACGGTGCGCTTCGAGACGCGTCGCACCGGGATCGGACCCGTGCGCTCCCTGCGTGCCGACGACCCCGCCCTGCATCGCGCCGGCCTGCTGCCGATGGAATTCGACCACCCGGACGAGGAGGCCGAGCCCGAACACGGACCCGGCTGGGCCCGCCTGCGTCCGACGTCGCCGACCCCGGATACAGGGGCAGACAGGGGGACGAGCACCCCCGGTACCTCCGACCCCGGCTGAGGGATCGGCGGTGGACCCGTGCCTGGCCGGGGGAAACACGGCGAGACAAGAGCAGG
>OLOA01002408.1_pt1 | contig 16908 bp, 14 predicted proteins | sample 1672201 | NCBI WGS metagenome assembly OLOA01 (sample SAMEA3136658, study PRJEB25190) | human gut metagenome
GGGCGCTGCCCAAACCCGCAATTTTTGAAAAAATTGAGTAAACTTTTTTGCTTTTTGGGAGGATAATTTAGCGTTAGCTAAATTTCAATGCCCGACCGACACTTCGCTAAACCATAATTTATTATTGTTACCCCAACATTTATTATAGAGCCTTTTTCGTTTGTTATTATTTACATATTTTCATCATAAACCGCTCTGCAGCCGCCGATAAATTTCGGTCTGGTTCTTGCGGCAAGTAAAATAGCGTTGCCGATATGGTCAAGGCTCAGTCTTACGGGAACAGCTACTTTTTTAAGGTGCATACCTATTAATGTACCGCCAATGTCAAGTCCTGCGTCAGCCTTGATTTCTTCAAGAGCAACAGGATTTTTAAATGTTTTATATGCTGTTGTGGCAAAAGAACCGCCTGCCTTTGGTTGCGGAACAACATTTACAATTTCAGCATACGGAACGGCATCACGCTCTACAATGACTGCACGGTTCAGATGTTCGCAGCATTGAGCGGCAAGATAGATTTTCTTTTCGCTAAGCACTTCATAAATACCCTTGAAAACCTGCTCGGCAACCTCAAGATTAGAGTTTTTGCCGATAGTTCCTCCGGCAACTTCACTTGAAGAACAGCCGACTACAACTATACTGCCTTCCTTAAGTTTGGCAACATTACAAAGCTCTTCGCAAGCCTGTTTTGCTTGAGAATAAATATCAACTGACATATATATCAACTCCTAAATTATCATCTATACTTATTATAGCATTATTTTTATAAAGTACAAGTCTATTAGCTTTTTAAGATAAAAATAATAGAATTTATATAACAATCTTGATTTTTTAGTAAATATGTTATATAATAAAGCTACAAAAATTTTTAGCAAAGGATGAAAAATATATGAATAGATTTGTATTAAACGAAACTTCTTATCACGGTGCAGGTGCAATCAATTCTATCCCTGAAGAAATTAAGGGAAGAGGTTTTAAGAAGGTGCTTGTAGCGTCTGACCCCGACCTTGTAAAATTCGGAGTTACAAAAAAAGTTACGGATGTGCTTGAAAATGCGGGCATTGAATATACTTTATATTCAGACATCAAACCTAATCCTACCATACAGAATGTTCAGCACGGTGTTGAAGTATTTAAAGAGAGCGGAGCAGATTGTATTGTTGCAATCGGCGGAGGTTCTTCAATGGATACGGCAAAGGCAGTCGGCATAATTATCAATAATCCAGAATTTGCGGATGTTCGCTCGCTTGAGGGTGTTGCACCCACAAAGAACAAAGCAGTGCCGATTATCGCAGTTCCGACAACGGCAGGTACAGCCGCTGAAGTTACAATTAACTATGTAATTACAGATGTTGAAAAGAACAGAAAAATGGTATGCGTAGATGTTCACGATATTCCTGTAGTTGCAGTAGTTGACCCTGATATGATGTCAACTATGCCAAAAGGTCTTACCGCCGCAACAGGTATGGACGCACTTACGCACGCAATTGAGGGCTACATAACAAAGGGTGCATGGGCACTTTCCGATATGTTCCATTTAAAGGCAATTGAAATTATTTCAAAGTCTTTGCGTGGCGCAGTGGATAACACACCGGAGGGCAGAGAGGGAATGGCTCTCGGTCAATATGTTGCAGGTATGGGATTCTCAAATGTCGGACTTGGTATAGTTCACTCAATGGCTCATCCGCTCGGCGCTTTGTACGACACACCGCACGGTGTTGCAAATGCCATTATTCTTCCGACAGTTATGGAGTATAACGCTCCTGCCACAGGTGATAAGTACAAATACATTGCCGCCGCAATGGGTGTAGATGGTACAGAGAATATGACTGTTGACGAATACCGCAAGGCAGCAGTTGACGCAGTTAAAAAACTTTCTCAAGATGTAGGTATTCCTGCGGATTTAAAAGAAATTGTCAAACCTGAAGATGTACCGTTCCTTGCACAGTCGGCATATGATGACGCTTGCCGTCCCGGCAACCCAAGAGATACCAGCGTAGAAGAAATTGCCGAACTTTATAAGAGTCTTATGTAATTATAATTCGGTAACAGAATATTTATACAACATTGAAAGCCTGCGATTTTCGCAGGCTTTTTGTATAACAAAAAATGCAGTCAAAACCGACTGCATTTTTTCGTATTATTTAGATTTTCTTTTGAAGATTTTGCCGTAAAGTTTGGTATCTTTAAAGCCTTTCGGTTGTTTGTCGGGGATTTCTTTTAAGCTGTTTACTACTTTCTTTATGCCTGTATATTCGCTTTCAAGAATTGTGCAGAGCGCATATGCGGCATAGGGGAGAAGAAGAACAATGTATGTCAGTATATACTGCGATTTTCCTTCGAAAAGCAAGTGATAGCCGAATCCTCCGAGCAATACAAGCGGCAGCAATACCGTAGAAATGTTTGTCTTTTTATACAGGAACATAAAGTAAATGCCGAGTGTAAAGAGTATAAACACTGCCATCATATAGAAGTTAAAGTACAATTCAAGGAACTGTCCTGTACTGCCGTCATAAACAGCCTTGCCAAGACCCTCCTGTACATCAACATCGTGTCCTTTAACCTTGCTTACCCAAATGCTTTCGTATGACGGTTCATTCCACTGACTTAAAATTTTGTTGCCAAAGAAATTAATTGCATATTCGGAATCGTTTTTCATTTTATTAAGACGGCTGTTAATATCTGACCATGCTTGCGATTCTGCGGCATCAATATCACAATTGTTGCTTGTATAAAGACTTAGTGCGATATTGTTGTACCAACCGGGAGCCATATAGGATTCGTTAAGTCCCATATCAAGATAAAGTACCTGTGAAACACCGCCCTTAAGTTCGGTGTTTGCTCTTGATGCGTAGCTTTTGATTACAAGATTACTTGTACCGACAACGGCAATACAGAGAGCAAGTGCAAATGCGATACTCTGCCATTTTTTAGCCTTTACAGTGTGAATGATAAGCATAATTACAAAGGCAACAAGGTAAATTAAGTTGTTGTACTTTGCAAGTGCCGATACAACGAGCAGAACTCCGCAAGGGATAAGCACAAGATATTTATCGGTTTGGAAATATTTGATTAGGAAGTGTGACGCCCATATTGCACAGCACATACCGATTATGTTGCCGTATACGAATGTGCAGAAAAGTACAGGCTGAATACAACCGGCAAGTGCAAGAATTACTATAAATTCAATTTTGTTTCTGCCGAAAATCTGCTTTGTGATTTTTGCAATGCCAAGATATGCCGCCGCAACGCAAAGTACATTTATAACTTGTAGAGGCATTGTGCTGTCTGTACCGAAAATTCTGTAAACGATTTCGCTTATAAGCACAAAGCCGAGTTGGAACGGATAACAATTGTAGTATGAAAATCCGCTGTAGAAATCCTTGTTATAAAAATCGGAACCGTTATGTAAAAATGCATAATTGCCTTGTGCCGTTTGAGAGGCGGTTTCGTAAATATTGTAACTGTCTGCCGCAGGAATTGATTGTACAGAGAATATCCATACAAGTCCGATGATTGCAGAAAAAGCAAACAAGCCTGCCTCCATAAATTTCATATTTACTTTGGCGAAAAATGCGGTATGCTTATTAATCTTAAAAAGCAAAGCTGTAAATATCACAAGGCAGAATATATTTATTACAAATAAATCGTCTTGAAACAAAATAACTTCGGAGCTGTAGTTTGCAGGGTCAATAACGCAGGTCTGAAATATACTCATTATTGCAATGTAGCCAAAAACTAAAAACAGCAGTCCGCATATTATATTCACCGCTATGCTTTCGGTAAGGCAATGCTTTGCAACAGCAGTTTTAACCGTGGTTTGAGCCTTTTGCTTAGGCTCTTTGTTTTTTTCTTGATTAGTTGGGTTATTGCTCATTTTTGCACCTTCCTGTTAAAATTCTTTTTTTACAGAGCGCATAAAGAGCTTTCCGAGTGCGTCTTTAGGGTCTACATTGTCAAACAAAACGCTGTAAACGCTTTCGACAATCGGAAGCTCAACATTATTTTCTTTGCCGAGTTTGCACAATGCTTTTGATGTCATAACACCCTCGGCAAGTTTTTCAAATTTAATACCCTTTACATAATTTTCACCGTAACTGCGGTTATGACTCCATTTTGAGAATAAAGTTGCCTCATAGTCGCCGAGATGACAAAGTCCGTAGGCGCTCATTTCATTGCCGCCGAGAGCTTTTATAAGTCTTGCAATCTCTCGTGTGCCTCTTGCCATAAGCGCACCTTTTAATGACGCATAGCCAAAGCCGTCAAGCATACCTGCGGCAATGCCGATAACATTTTTAGCGGCTGCACCGATTTCGCTTCCGATAAGGTCTGTGCCGACATAAAATCTTATGAGTGAGCTTGAAAAACTGTTTACAAGCTTTTCTTTTATTTCGTGATTTTTGCTGTCGATTACCATACAGTTTGGAATACCCTTTACATAATCCTGCGGATGTCCCGGGCCTACCCATACGGCAATAGGTGTTTTTTCTTCGTCAACAAAGTCGCCGACAACTTGGCTGAGTCTTTGACCCGTTGCTGCCTCAACACCTTTCATACAAAGCACAATGGTTTTGCCGTCAAGATTGTTTTGAGCGATGATCTGCATATATGAACGCAAATGTTGAGATGAAATAGAAATAACAATTACTTCTGCGTGATTGACCGCCTTTGCAAGGTCAGAAGTAACCTCTATTGATTCGGGAAAAGTAAGGTAGTCGTTTTTATGTGTTGTACTTAACTGTATAAATTCGGGAGCGTCGGCAAGTCCGCAGGAAATTACATTGTTGCCTATCTTATCAAGATACCAGGCAATGCAGCTGCCCCAGCGACCGCAACCCAAAACAGAAATATTCATTTATAATCACCTGAAATTTATTTTTTTAATAATATAAACGCAGCCCGCAAAAGGCCTTATCGGCACAAATGCAGGCAAAGTCTGCTTTTGATATGTAATAATATTAAATAAAAAACAAAATAACCCCGCCTGACCGTATGATTTTTATAATAACCTGCCTACGAGAAAGCAGGTGGGTGCTCTCCTTTAAACATTAGGCTTCCTTCTTCCGCCAAAGCGGGAGGTCTGCACACCGATTAAAGAGCCGGGCTCCCGATTTAAGAGTTGTAGGGTTATTTTAAAATCATTCACGCATCAGGCAGGGAATTTGTCAAATTGCCATTACTGATATTATATGACAGAAAGAGAAAAATTACTCTTCTTCGTCTTCCTCGTCATCATTGTAATAGTTTTCTTCAAAAATAGCAGCGATTCTGTCGAGCTTTTCATCGTCTTCGATTTCGGCAAGCTCTTCTTCACCGTCTTTTTCAAATACTTCCATAATATAGTATTCGCCGGGATCGTTTACAGCGTCTGCCGGGTTCTCATAGTAAGGGAAGAGTACATAGAACTTACCTTCTTCATTTTCAATAATATCAAGAATTTCAAATTCTATTTCTTCGCCCTCATCACTGATTAAAGTAATAAGATCTACATTAAATTCGTTATCCATAAAAATATATCCTTTCGTTTGCACTTAGCAAATAAAAACAGCATTTATATTATAAAACCAAATTAAAAAGAATTATAAAAAATAATTACCCATTGCTGTTTTAATTGTTCAAGATTATTTTACAATTTTTTAAGCGATTAGTCAAGCATTATTCGTATTTAATTAAAATATATATTTTTTTTACATAAATATTGATAAAAGTATTGATAAATTACAATGAGTATGATATATTATATATATATTAGACAATAACTTCCTTTCAATGTGCTTAATTACTCCATAAAATTACCTAAAAACCGGCGACTTCTCAGTCGTCGATTTTTACTGTATGTAAAAAGTGTTCAGTTAAAATCAAACTTATTTGTATTATCATAGCTATAATTACGCTTGAAAAAACTTTTCAAAAGATATATAATGCTAAATAATACTGTCTTTAAACAGATTATTGTGCTTATATAAGCGATATTTTAATTTTACGGCAAAATTGCTCTAATGAAGGGTGGAACTATGAGAGCTTTTGAAAAATTACCTCCTAAGTTTCAAAATGATGAGGTAAAGCATTATTACGATATTATTGCCAAAAAGTCTTTTTCTCTTGTATTAAAAAGGATTACGGATATTATCTTCTCCCTTATTATTCTGGTTATTCTTATAATACCGATTGCGGTTATTGCCGTAATAGTTAAAGCAACCTCGAAAGGCCCCGTTTTTTACAGGCAGGAGAGAGTTACTTCTTATGGCAGGGTATTTAAGATTTTTAAATTTCGTACTATGGTGCAAAATGCCGACCGTATCGGCACACTTGTAACAACAAGCGGAGATGCCAGAGTAACTAAGGTGGGCAGAATCTTAAGAAAATATCGTCTTGACGAACTCCCACAGATTTTTAATGTACTTGCAGGCTCAATGACCTTTGTTGGTACTCGTCCGGAAGTACAGAAGTATGTGGATATGTACAAAGACGAATACAATGCAACCTTGCTTATGCCTGCGGGAATAACCTCGCTTGCTTCTATTATGTATAAAGACGAGGAAAAACTTTTACAAAATGTCGAAGATGCGGATAAGGTTTATGTTGAAACTATTTTACCCGAAAAAATGAAGTATAATCTTATGTATCTTGAAAATTTCGGCTTTTTGTCCGACATAAAACTTATGTTTAAAACAGTTAAAGAGGTACTTAGGTAACAGGGGGTGTATAATGAAAGAGCTAAAGAAAAAAATAAAGAGCTTTTCTTGTTACAGAAAGGTTTATATTTTTACTCTGTTTTTTTGTAATGTATCATTTTTACAAATTCCTGCATATATTCTTGTAGCATTTTTGTTTTGCTGGGGCATATGGCTTACCTATTATAAGCAAAAAACAAACAATACATTTTTTAAACTGCGCTTTGGCTTGTGGGTGTGGGGATTCCTTGCGGTTTCTCTTTTAACCATGCTGTTAAACTTTACTTATACTATTTTCTACAGTGCGTTAATGTTTTTACATATACTGATATGCTTTTTTATATTTTACGGTATGCACACAGAACCTGATTTTGATTTCAAAAACGAGCTTTATACCGTGGCAAGAGGTATTGTGTATATTACTACAATTGCAAACTTCATCGGTATTTTCTGCCTTATGTTTAACATAAGGTTTGAATGGTACTGGATTAAGTTTACAATATACGAAAACAGATTTACGGGTATTTACATAAATCCTAATTTGCTTGGCTTTGTTTCCTGTGTAGCAATTTTTTGCTGTCATATTCTGTGTAAACCTGATTTTCAAAATGCGGTTAATCAAAGGAAAGTCAGCAAAATATGGATAGTTGCCTGTGTGTGTACAAGCTTGTTTTCGCTTTTGCTTTGCGATTCAAATGCGTCTATGGTACTTATTCTTGCATATATGATAGTTTATATTGTATATCAGTTTTTTGCTACAAAAGACGGACTTTCTCCCGCAAAAGTCACGATGAGAATAGTGGCGCTTGTACTTGTAGGAACTTTTCTTGTGGGTTCTTCACTTATGTTCAGGGAAATCTGTCAGCAGGGGTTTGCTGTTGTTACGGCAAAGACTTATTCTTTACTTGATGAAATTACAGAAAAAGAGCAGTCGGATACCGATGAACAGCCAAAGCAAAATGATTCCGACAATAATAAAACCGCTGCGCCGTCCGACAAAGGGCCGATAACATTTGAACACGAAAATTCCAATATTGACAGCGGTCGTTTTAAGCTGTATAGAGAATCTTTAGATTTGTTCAAAATATCGCCTGTCTTTGGAATAAGTAACGGAAACATCGTGTTCTACAGTCAGGAATATGCAAACGGTACTTTAAAATATACTTACCATAACAATGATTTGCACAACGGATTTTTAACTATACTTGTATCTACAGGTGTGCTTGGATTTGTTATTTTCGGTATATTCGGTTTCCGCTTTGCAAAACACGCCGCACAACATTTATTCCTGCAAAAAAAGACCTTTAAAAATGACGCTTATCCGTGTATGTTCGCATTTTTAAGCGCATATCTTTTCTATGCGTTATTTGAAAAGGCACTGCTTTACGATATATCGTTTATGGTAATGTGGTTCTGGCTGATAATGGGTTACACAAGCTGTTACATAGCTAAGTTTGAACCGATGCTTGAAACACGCTATCTTTTTCATCAAAAAAGACTCCACAGACGTCTGCTTTGATACTTGTATATTTACAATTTTTAGGCTATAATAACCGTAGGTATGTTTACCTGCGGTTTTTATTTTTCTGAAAAGGAATTGATATAAATGAAATACGGATTTGTAAAGGTTGCGGCGGCTACACCTATTATCAGAGTATCTGATTGTAAAAAGAATACCGACGCAATAATTGCGCAAATAAAAGAGGCAAATATTGAGGGTGCCGCACTTGTGAATTTTCCCGAATTATGCATAACCGGCTATACTTGCAGCGATTTGTTTTTACAGCAAACTCTTCTTAAAACAGCAGAAAGCTCGGTTTACAGAATAATTGAAGAAACCAAAAATCTTGATATTATATCCGTTGTGGGCGTTCCGGTTGCTTTCAGGGAGGCTCTTTACAACTGTGCGGCAGTTATTTTTAAGGGCAAATTACTCGCTCTTGTGCCAAAGGCAAATATTCCGAATTATTCAGAATTTTACGAGGCAAGACATTATACAAGCGGAAAAAATACGGATTTTGAAATTGAGTATGCAGGCCGGAAAACTGTTTTGACCGATAAAGTTTTGTTCCAAAATAAAAATATGCCCGATTTTACCATTGGTGTGGAGGTTTGCGAAGATTTATGGGTAGCGGAATCTCCGTCAATAGCTCTTGCAAAATCGGGAGCAACGGTTATTTGCAATCCGTCAACCTCCGATGATACCATCGGCAAAGCAGAATACAGACGCTCGCTTGTGAGAATGCAGAGCGGCAAACTTTGCTGTGCATACATTTATACCGATTCAGGATTTGGGGAAAGCACAACAGACACAGTTTATTCTGCACAGAATATAATATGTGAGAACGCATCTTTGTTGAGCGAAAGCGAGCGCTTTACGACAGGCATTACTTATGCGGATATTGATGTTCAAAAACTTATGGGCGAGCGCAGAAGAATGAGTACATTCTGCTCTGACAATGAAAATGTCAGAAGAATTTATTTTGATATGCCGCTTACCGATACAAAGCTCTCAAGAAAATTTGAGCAGACTCCGTTTGTACCGTCGGCAAAAGATGACCTTAGCAGAAGATGCAAGGAAATTATAACAATGCAGGCAACAGGACTTGCAACCAGACTTGCTCATACAGGAATTAAGAATGTTGTGCTCGGACTTTCGGGCGGTCTTGACAGTACACTTGCGCTTATTGTTTGCGTTCACGCTTTTGATATGCTCGGTGTTGACAGAAAAAATATTCACACTGTAACAATGCCTTGTTTCGGTACAACAAAGCGTACCAAATCAAATGCCGAAAAACTTGCAGAGGCTTATAATGTTTCTTTTGAAGAAATTAATATTACCGCAGCGGTAAGACAGCATTTTATAGATATTAAGCACGATGAAAGTGTAACAGACATTACCTATGAAAATTCGCAGGCGAGAGAGCGTACTAAAATTCTGATGAACCTTTCAAATAAGTACGGCGGTCTTGTAATCGGTACAGGCGATTTGTCGGAACTTGCGCTTGGTTGGGCAACCTACAACGGCGACCATATGAGTATGTATGCGGTGAATGTTTCTATTCCTAAAACACTCGTCCGTTACCTTACAGCGTACGAGGCTGAAATCAGTGACGGAGAATTAAAAACGGTTTTGCTTGATGTGCTCGATACACCTGTAAGTCCGGAGCTTTTGCCGCCTGATAAAAACGGAGAAATCGCACAGAAAACCGAAGATGTGGTCGGTCCTTATGAATTGCACGACTTTTTCCTTTATTACTTTGTGCGTTTTGGATTTACTCCGTCAAAAATATATTATCTTGCAAAGCATTCCTTTGCGGGAAAGTACAATAACGATACAATAAAAAAATGGCTTGTTACATTTTTAAAGAGATTTTTCTCTCAACAGTTTAAGCGCAGTTGTTTGCCTGACGGCCCAAAGGTAGGCTCGGTAACGCTTTCTCCTCGTTCGGACTGGAGAATGCCAAGTGACGCAAGCGTAAGAATTTGGCTTGATGAGCTTGAAAATCAGTAAATCTGAAATTCAAGGGGGCTTTTTGTGAAATATTTTATTAAAAGAGATGTTTGTGCGGATTTTGGCGCTTTTGAAATTTATGACGAAACGGGCATAGAAAAATATCTTGCGGAATTTTCAAAAAGCAAACGAAGCCGAAAAATTATTATTCACAGTGCTGACGAAATTTTTGTTAAGATAAGATGCTTGTCGGTGTCAAACATTATTGCCTGCAATATAAACGCAGGCGGTAAAAAAATGCGCATTTTAATGGGCGTAAACCGCAATGAACTTGTTTGTATTTGCTCCGGTGTAAATTGGAAAATTTGCGGAAATATAGCGCAAAAAAGTTTTTCCGTACAGGATGTTGACAATACGGTTATTGCAGTGCAAAAGAGAGTATTTTCGAGTACGGAAAGTTATGAACTCGATGTGTATTCGCCGTCAAATGAACTGTTATCAATATCTGTTGCGGTTTGTATAAATATGCTCAATACAGTTGACAATCCCGTCAGACAGGCGGTATAATTATTAAGTACCCGATTTTTGTCGGGGAAAGTATAAATTCACAGGGGAGGATTTATTATGGATAGATTACTACAGCTTTTAAGTACAAACTCAGGCTTTACCACAGCCGAGATAGCGACAATGCTCGGTGAGCCGGAAGATTACATCAAGGCTCAAATAAAGGAATACGAAACTCAGGGCATTATCAAAGGCTACCAGGCAGTTGTAAACTGGGAGAATACCAAGGAAAACTATGTTGAGGCACTTATTGAGCTTAAGGTTACTCCTAAAAAGGATGCAGGCTTTGACGAAATGGCGAAAATGTGTATGGCATTTGACGAGGTGGATTCTGTGTATCTTATGGCGGGTACATATGATTTTGCGCTGATAGTTAAGGGCGAATCTATGCAGGATATCGCAATGTTTGTATCTAAAAAACTCTCCACAATCGACGGAGTGCTTTCAACAGGCACACATTTCATTATGCGTCGCTACAAAGACAGCGGAATGAATCTCATCGATTTTGAAGGGTCGGATGAGAGGAGTTTAATTCTGTGATTGACTATTCAAAATTTTTAAATAATTCTATACAAGAAATAAAACCGTCGGGTATTCGTAAATTTTTTGATATTGCAAGCGAAATGGACGATGTTATCTCTTTGAGTATCGGTGAACCTGATTTTCAGACACCGTGGCATATCCGTGAAGAGGGTATAAATTCTCTTAAAAACGGCAAGACTTGGTATTCACCGAACCGTGGTTTCGCACAGCTTAGAGAAGAAATTGCCAATTATTATGCAAGACGCTTTAATATATCATATGAGGGCAAAACACAAGTGCTTGTTACAGTTGGCGGCAGTGAGGCTATTGACCTTGCTTTCAGATGTCTTGTTTCAGAGGGTGACGAGGTAATTATTCCCGAACCGTCTTTTGTTTGTTACGAACCGCTTACTCATATGGCAGGCGGTAAGGCAGTTATAATTAATACAAAGGCAGAGGATCAGTTCAGACTTAAAGCTGATGACCTCGAAAAGGCAATTACCGATAAAACTAAGCTCGTTGTTTTGCCGTTTCCTAATAACCCAACAGGCGCTATTATGGAGAAAGCTGACCTTGAGGCTATTGCAGAGGTAATTAAAAAGCACGATTTGTTTGTGCTTTCGGACGAAATTTACAGTGAGCTTACATACGGCGGAAAGAATCATATTTCCATTGCTTCCGTTGACGGTATGTATGAGCGTACTGTTGTTATTAACGGCTTTTCAAAGTCTTATGCAATGACAGGCTGGCGACTCGGTTACGCTTTAGGTCCTGTTCCGATTATTGCACAAATGACAAAACTGCATCAGTATGGCATTATGTCAGCGCCTACAACCGCACAGTATGCGGCTGTTGAGGCTTTGCGCAACGGAGATCCTGATGTTGTAAATATGCGCAATGAATATGATATGCGCCGCCGCCTTGTTGTTGATTCATTCAACGCAATGGGACTTACTTGTTTTGAGCCTTACGGTGCATTTTATGTATTTCCTTGTATTAAGAGCACAGGTATGACTTCAGAGGACTTCTGTACAAAGCTTATTATGGACAAGCATGTCGCAGTGGTTCCGGGAACAGCCTTTGGCGAATGCGGCGAGGGTTTTGTAAGAGTTTCTTATTCTTATTCATTAAACCATCTTAAAACCGCTTTACAGCGTATCAGGGACTTTATAGAGGAGCAGAAAAATGGAAATTAAGGTTCTTGCACCTGCAAAAATCAATCTTACGCTTGATGTCACTGGCAAACGACCTGACGGCTATCACAATATTTTGTCGATAATGCAAAGTGTTGATTTATATGACACAATTACCGTTACCGATAATGACAGCGGTCAGATTACCGTTTCATGTAATTATGAGGGCGTCCCTTGTGATGAAAAAAATATTTGTTACAAAGCGGCGGAAAGATTTTTTATCGCTACCCGTAACGAAGGACAGGGCATACATATAGATATTGATAAGGTTATTCCTACTCAAGCGGGACTTGCAGGTGGAAGTACAGACGGTGCGGCTGTTCTTATGGGACTTAATAAGATGTTTGACGCATTTTTAAAGCCCGATGAATTGCAAGAAATTGCTGAAAAAATAGGAGCGGATGTTCCGTTCTGCCTTGTGGGCGGCACAAAGTATGCTACGGGAATCGGTACAAAACTTCAAAAAATGCCTAATTTTTTGGCATCGCATATTGTTATCTGCAAACCTGATAATGTAAGTGTTTCCACGGCCGAGGCATATAAAAAAGTGGATGCGTTAAATCCGCACCCACCTTATACAGATGAAATGATAAAGTCACTTTTCAGCCGTGATATGTTCAGAATTACATCTACTTTATTCAATGATTTTGAGCTTGCATTAAAGCTTGAAGAAGTGAACGATATTAAAAGAATTATGTACAAGCGCAAAGCACTTGGAGCAAGTATGTCGGGTTCGGGTTCGGCTGTTTTTGCAGTCTATAATTCCGAACGCAAGGCTAAAAAGTGCGTTGACGCATTAAAAGAAAAATATGATAAAGTTTTCCTTTGCCATCCGACAAAGGAAGGCTGCAAAATAGTCTGATTATTATCAGGCTATTTTATTTTGTCTTAATTTTTGTTGTTTTTTATCAAAAGTTGGGGTAAATTATTGTTTGGCTGATTGCTTTATCAAGCAATTATAAAAGTTTGGTCGACCTTTCCAAAGGTCGTGGGTGTGGGCAAAGCCCACAAATATTTTCCGCTTACGCAATCTGACGATAGCCAAACAGCTTGCTGTTTGGCGGCTTGAACGCAACGGCATTAGCCTTTAAAAATGCGATAGCAACAAGAAAAACCATTGTTATTTAATTTAAAAATTAATCATTTTTTATAAAAGACTGTCGCCTGTTTTTTCAAACTTAGTTTTAGCACACAAACAGCGTGGCTGTTTGCGCCTGATAAATTGTTGTATCGGAAGATTTTATGGGCGCTGCCCAAACCCGCAATTTTTGAAAAAATTGAGTAAGCTTTTTTGTTTTTGGGAGGATAATTTAGCGTTAACTAAATTTCAATGCCCGACTGACACTCCGCTAAACCATAATTTACTATTTTTGCTCCAACATTAATTCGGTAACATCAAGTATATCAAGTACATTGTCTTTTATCATATCAATGCTTTCAAAGAGAACTATGTCACTCTCTTCAATTAAAGATAAACCGTTAAGATCTGTTTTATTTGCGATGTGGATTTGTAAAAGAGTTACATCATTTACATCAAAAATTCCGTCTTTATTTACATCACCCGGTGTACTTTTCTTTATTACAGCAAAAGTACCAACATCATTTGTTGTAAATCTGTAATATCCGTTTATTAGAAAATGCTTCCGGAGAGATAGAAACAACGCCGTCAGGAATAACTACATCTTTATAGTATTATTTCTGTCAGTAAAACGATAAAGACATTTTCCTATAATTGTCATACCGTCCGAGAGTGTTATTTCATGAATACCTCGCCAAGCAAAAGATTCTTCTCCGAAATAGCCTGTGATTTCTACAGTTCTATCTTAAGATTTATGTATTGATAGTCGCCTCTTATGATTTGATCTTCCCAATTATAAGTCACCGAACTTGTTTCATTTTCCAAAGTTGACGCACTTGCGGGAAATGCAGAAATAATGCTTGTTGCCATAACACTAGACAATAAAACCGCCGAAATTCTTTTGATTTTTTCATAGATTGTTCTCCCGCAAAATAATAATATTAATAATGTTACATTGTTTTAATTCGTGGTAATATTATTTTCAAAAAACAAGCTGTAACCATTATTGATTAAAATAATAATAAAAACAACATATACTTGTCAATGTGTAAAATAAACTAAAATCCGCTCAAATTATAATAAAATTGAGCGGATTAATAATTATATTGATATTATACTGTTAATTTTATATTTTTACATTTCAGCTCTGTTAATTGCATTAAGTACACCGAGTACAGATGCAACATTGACATTTGAATCAATGCCGATACCAAAGATGTTCTTTCCGTCAGGCTTTTTGAGCTCAATGTAAGAAACAGCTTTTGAATCTGAACCCTGTGAAATAGCGTGCTGGCTGTAAGAGATAAATTCGTATTTGTCGAGTCCGAATTTCTTAATAGCGTTAAAGAATGCGTCAATCGGGCCGTTGCCTACGCCGCTTAATGTAACTTCATCGGCACCGTTAATAGTCATCTTGCCCTTGAAGTGCACATAATCTTTACCGTTTTCGCTTTCTTCGTAAATCTTACGCTTTGTAAGAGCGTATTTCTGATTAACTTCAAGATAGTTTTTGCTGAATACTTCAAAAAGTTCTTTCGGAATAAGCTCTCTGCCGAGTTCTTCACACTTTCTCTGAACAAGTTTAGAAAATTCAGGGTGCATCTTCTTTGGAAGGTCATATCCGAAGTTATGGCTCATTACAAATGCGGCGCCGCCCTTACCTGATTGAGAGTTGATTCTGATAATAGGTTCGTACTCTCTTCCGACATCGGCGGGGTCGATAGGGAGGTATGGGATTTCCCAATATTCTGTGCCGCTGTCTTTCATATACTGCATACCTTTATTGATAGCATCCTGATGAGAACCCGAAAAAGCAGTAAATACAAGTTCACCGATATACGGCTGACGAGGATTGATTTTCATATCTGTACATCTTTCGTAAATCTCTCTGAGCTTTGGAAGATTAGAAAAGTCGAGTTTAGGGTCAACTCCCTGTGTAAACATATTAAGTCCCATTGTAACAATGTCAAGGTTACCGGTTCTCTCGCCGTTGCCGAAGAGTGTGCCCTCTACACGCTCTGCACCTGCAAGAAGTGCAAGCTCGCCCGACGCAACGCCTGTGCCTCTGTCATTGTGCGGATGCAAGCTGATTATGCAAGCCTCTCTGTTCTTTATATGTTTAATAAAATATTCAACCTGATCTGCGTATGTGTTTGGTGTGCACATTTCAACAGTGTTAGGAAGATTGAGGATAACAGGGTTTTCTTTTGTAGAACCGAGAGCTTCCATAACTTTATCGCAGATGTAAACAGCGTTCTCAACTTCTGTACCGCTGAAACTTTCGGGAGAATACTCAAATCTAAAGTTTGTATCGCCTGTATATTCGTCTGTAAGCTGCTTAATAAGTTTTGCGCCTTCAATAGCAATTTTTGTAACGCCTTCCATATCTGTTTTAAATACAACTTTTCTCTGTAAAGTAGATGTTGAATTGTAGAAATGAATGATTACATTTTTAGCGCCCTTAACTGCCTCGAAAGTTTTGCGGATGAGGTGCTCTCTTGCCTGAACAAGTACCTGAATTGTAACATCATCGGGAATATGGTTGCCCTCAATCAATTCACGGCAGATTTCGTACTCTGTTTCGGATGCGCTCGGAAATCCTATTTCAATTTCCTTAAAGCCCATATCAACAAGCGTGTGGAAAAATTCAAGTTTTTCTTCCATATTCATAGGGTCAACAAGCGCCTGATTGCCGTCACGCAAGTCAACACTGCACCATATTGGTGCTTTTGTAATTACATTGTTTGGCCATTCTCTGTTTTCAAGCTTAATCTGCTGAAAAGGAATATACTTTTCAAATCCTGGTTTCATATAAAGTGCCTCCTAATTAATTGCACAAAAAATCGCCCCTAAAAAGGGACGAATAAAACATCCGTGGTACCACCCGGTTTTAGGTGCACATCACTGTACACCCCTTACAGACTTCCAACAAAGTCCTGACCGATAACGCAGTCTTGCGTTCTGCACTACATAACCTCGCACAGAAAACTCGGGGATGAGCTATACATATAAAGGTAATCACAGCTTTTCACCAAACAGCTGCTCTCTGAAGAAATACCAAAATATCTTGTTCCCGTCATCGCTTTTAGAGGGATTTACTTGTTGTTACTATTATATAGAGAATAAAAACTTTTGTCAAGATTATTTCTCCTATAAAATACACTTTTCTTATATAATGTATATGGAAAGTAATAAGTATAAAGTACAGATATACATTTGTAATAAAGAGTTGATAAAATAATTTAAGTGAATTGAATAATCGACTAAATAATGGGTATAGTTAAAAGGGTTGAAAGTTTTATTATACACTAATATGAAAATGTGACAAATATGCGGCTTTTAAATTGATTTTAAGAAAAAATAAAAAATTTAAAAAAATTGAAAAAAGGGGTTGCAATTTGTAAAAAGGAGTGATATAATAACGAA